>Ga0105249_10000081_pt1 | contig 137945 bp, 122 predicted proteins | sample KBSS44metaG_FD_81522 | JGI IMG/M metagenome (GOLD analysis project Ga0105249, IMG submission 81522) | Switchgrass rhizosphere microbial communities from Kellogg Biological Station, Michigan, USA - KBS S4-4 metaG | ecosystem: Host-associated > Plants > Roots > Rhizosphere > Soil | place... | reverse complement strand
TTGTGTGAGCATCAATGCCGGCGACAAACACGTTGGCCTCCTTGTTGGGAAGCGCCCTTGAGGGATCTTGGTAAATCCACTCTAGCGCCCACCGGCTTGCGAGGCCAACGCTTTATAAGATCAGACGGATGAAAAACGGACGCCAACGGATACTGCGAACCGCGAGAAGATAAAAAAGGCACGCATCGATCGCGCGGGACGGACTGAATCGTGGCGAGCCGGATCGTACTCGCAGTTCGCAGTCTCCGTTAATGTCCGATCTTCTCCGTTTTTGTCCGTATCCAATCGTTAACGCCCGCCCGCGCGACAATCCCGAGCGTACCCCAGACTCTTGACAACAGGTCGCATTTCTCGTATTTAACAACTACGTTATTTAATCATCCAATTAAATACACGATGCCCCAGGACCATCTCAGCACCACCTTCGCCGCCCTCGCCGACCCCACGCGCCGCGCCATCCTCGCCCGGCTTGCCCTCGGCGAAACAACGGTGAATGAGCTCGCCAAACCATTCGCGATGAGCTTGCCTGCTGTCTCTCGTCACCTCAAGGTGCTCGAGCACGCCGGCCTCATCTCGCGCGGGCGCGACGCGCAGTGGCGCCCCGCCAGACTCGAAGCAACTCCGCTCGAGCAGGCATCCGGATGGATCGACAAATACCGGCGATTCTGGGACGACAGCTTCGATCGCCTCGACGACTACATCAGCGACCTTCAGCGAAAGGAGAAGCCCCATGCCCGCAAACACAAAAGGCGCCGCTAAGTCGGCGCCCTCTCGCGCGAATGCATTCGACCTCACGATCACTCGCACCTTCAACGCGCCGCGCGATCTGGTCTGGAGGCTCTTCACCGAGCCGCACCACCTCATGCAGTGGATGGGCCCGCGCAACTTCGAAGCGCGGAATTTCACGCAGGACGCGCGCGTCGGCGGAAAGTGGCGCGGTATGCTCCACCCCACGAACGGCGGCGAAGACCTGTGGCAGGGCGGAACCTTTCGTGCAATCGATCCGCCCTCGCACATCTCGTACACCTTCGCGTGGGACGATGAGAACGGAAAACCCGGGCACGAAACGATAGTCACCCTCGACTTCGAAACGGCGGGCAACAAGACCAAGCTCACCTTTCGCCAGACGGATTTCCCCACGGCGGAGGAGCGCGACGGTCATCGCGGCGGATGGAGCCAGTCCTTCGACAAGTTCGAGGAGTACCTTGCCGCGGTGTCGCAGCGCTCAGCGAAGTGAGCGCCGCCGACGCATGTTCGTCAGGCCGGCGCGCGCGCAGCCATCGTGACGATGACTTCGTGACGGATTCCGTCGTCGACCAGCCGCACGACATGGTCGGCGACGTCCGCACCATCGACTTCCACGCGCGCGACGCCCGTCGGCACAGCGTCGGGATTTCGCACGGCGATCGCGTACGTGCTCGCTCCGTACCGGTACTCCATCGTGAACTCTCGCCAGTCCGACGGTACGCACGGCTCGATCCGCAGTTCGCTCCCGCGCTTCGTGAACCCGAGTACGCCTTCGACCGCCGCACGATACAGCCAGCTCGCTGATCCGGTGTACCACGTCCACCCGCCACGACCCACGTGCTGCGGCGCGGAATACACGTCGGCGCACACGACGTACGGCTCTACCTTGTAGGTCGCGACGCCGGCTGCGGTCGACGCGTGCGTGAGCGGATTGAGCATGCGCAGCAAATGCGTGGCGCGTTCGCCCTCGCCAAGACGCGCAGCCGCGAGCGCCGCCCAAACGGCCGCGTGCGTGTACTGCGCGCCGTTCTCGCGCACCCCCGGGAGATACCCCTTGATGTATCCGGGATCGTGTGCGGTGTGATCGAAGGGCGGCGCGAGCAGCATGATGAGCCGCGCATCTTCGCGCACGAGCTTCTCGTGTGCGGATTCCATCGCCGTGCGAGCGCGATCCGCGCGTCCCGCACCCGACAACGTAGCCCAGCTCTGCGCGATGGAATCGATCTGACACTCGTCGCTCTGCGTGGAGCCGAGCGGCGAGCCATCATCGAAATAGGCGCGGCGATACCAGGCGCCATCCCACGCCGTCGATTCCACCGCCGCGACGTACGCGTCGGCGCGCCGCCGGCACCGCGTCGCCACATCCTTGTCCCCACGTGTGGCCGCGTGCTCGGCGAACTTCCGCAACGTGGCGACGAGGAACCAGGCGAGCCACACACTCTCGCCCTTGCCCTCGATGCCGACGCGATTCATGCCGTCGTTCCAGTCTCCGCATCCGATCAGCGGCAGGCCATGCGAACCGGTGGTGCACGCGCGGTCGAGTGCGCGCACGCAATGTTCGTAGAGCGTGGCCGTCGCCGTGCTCACATGCGGCTCTTCGTACGCCTCCTGTTCGCCCGCCGCGAGCAATGGCTGCTCCAGAAACGGTGCTCGCTCGTCCCACACCGAAGCGTCGCCGGTGACCGTGACGTAATGATCGGCGACGAAGGGCATCCAGACCAGGTCATCGGAGAATCGCGTGCGCACGCCGCGCCCGCCGGGCTCGTGCCACCAATGCTGCACGTCGCCCTCGACGAACTGGCGTCCTGCGCAGCGCACGAGGTGCGCGCGGGCGATCGCCGGCTCGGCATAGACGAATGCCATGCAGTCCTGAAGCTGGTCGCGAAATCCGTAGGCACCGCTCGACTGATAGAGTGCGGAGCGCGCCCACATGCGGCACGAAAGCGCCTGATAGAGTGACCATCGATTCACCATCGCGTCGAACTCGGGCAGTGGCGTGCGCGCCGAGATCGTCGACAGCCGCGCATCCCAGCAGCGAATCGCCTCATCCATCGCCGCCCGGGCATCCGCGGCCGCTGAATGGCGTTCGATCATCGCACGCGCTTCGTCCTGACTCTTCGCCGCGCCGAGCAGGATCACGATCTCGCGGGTCTCACCGGGCTCGATCGTCAGCACCGACCGGAGCGCGGCACACGGATCGAATCCCGCGCCGGTCGTGCCCGACAGCGTCGTCGCCGCGAGCCCCGCCGGCGATACGAGATCTCCGTTTCGTCCGATGAACTCCTCGCGGTTGGCCGTGAAGCCCGTGACCGGAGTGCTCACCCACGAGAACGCCACGTGCGACCCAAAATCATCGGCAAAATAATTCTCGGCGAACACCGCGCCCGTCTGTTCGTCGCGCCACGTGTGCAGCTGATGCCGCGTATGCTCGCGCTGCGCGCCGAGCGTGAGCTCCACGTAGCTCGTGAGCGTGAGTCGTCGTCGCGACTGGCCACGATTGGTGAGCGAGAGAATCGCGATCTTCACCGAATCGGTTTCGGGAACGCCGAGCGACAGCTTGCTCGCGATCTCGTAGCGCTCGTGCGTGAAGCTGGTATTGCCGGCGCCGTGCCGCACGCCGTACGGCGGGGGCGCGCCTCCGCCCGCGATGGGAGTATCGACCGCCGGCGACGGTGCGGGTGTCGGAGTCCACACGTATCCGCTCTCGTCGTCGCGCAGATACAGCACTTCGCCCACGGGATCGCTCACCGGATCGTTGTGCCATGGGGTGATGCGATAGAAATAGCTGTTCTCCACCCACGAGAACCCGCCGCCGCGCTCGGTGATGCAGAAGCCGGCGTTCGGATTTGCGATGATGTTTGACCACGGTGCAGGCGGCACGCGCGCGCCGGCAATCTCCATCTCGTAGTCGCCATTTTCAGTGAGCTGACCCGCGCCGTTCGCATAACTCGCCGCTCCGGAGGCCGGCTCGCTCTCAGTCTCGAGCGACTCTCCGACGCCGTGCGCGCGCGCCGCATCATCCGCTTTGAGGCGCACGTCGCGGCGCATGCGCTCGATCAGACTCCATTCCTCGGCAGGCGGGAGCGGAACGCCGAAGGCAGTGCGCTCGACGATGTTGCCGAGTCCCACGCCGTCGCAGACGACGGTCACGCGCGCGATGGCGCGCAGCAGTGCGACGTCTTCATCGGGCATCGAGTCGGCCCGGCGAACGAATACGCCGCCGGGGCGGTCGATCACGCCGCCCTCGCTCGACGAGCGCACGATCGACAGGATCTGATCGTGCAGCTCCTGCATGTAGGACGGAGCCTTGTCGTTGACGATCACGAGATCAGCCGTGACCCCCTTCATGCGCCAATACTTGTGCGCTACGAGCAGCTGGTGCACGCTGGGCAGCCCCGCTTCGTCCGAGATGGTGGCGAGCACCACTGGCCAGTCGCCGGAAATGCCCTGGCCCCACAGCGCGCGCTGCCCTCGCCGATTTTCGGCGCGCGCCTGCGCCGATGCGCGCAGCTCCTCATTCGGGTAGAGGAGCGCGCCTGCGAGCACCTGATAGAGCGCCGCGTCAGCAGGTGGCACGTCGAGACTGCGAAGCTCGACCTGCGCGGATGTCCATGAGAGCGAGAGCGCGCGGTCTGTCGCGCGAAGATCGCGGTAGCGGTCGGAGACGTCGCGCGCTTCGTCGCGCGTGTCGGCGACGAGCGTCGTGAACGCGATGCGCCCCGTGCGCCCAGGGCCGAGGCGAAGGCGCACGCGCAGCGCCATGACGGGGTCGAGCACCGCTCCAACCGTTCCGGAGAGCGTCGCATCGTCATCGAGGGCGCGCGGCGCGCGCGCGGACCGTCCGCGTCCGATGAAGCGCGCGCGGTCCGTCTCGCACGTCACTTCGCCCACGCACTCGGGGCCCAGCGCGACGACGTGCGCGCACCACAGCGTCTGCTCGCTCGACGAGCGCGGTCGCCGGCTGGCGAGCACGATGCCGTCCGGGAGCCACTCCGTCTGCACGAACAAATTCTGGAATGCGGGGTGCGCGCGGTCGGCGTCGGGATCGGTGAGCACCACCTCGCCGTAGCTGGTGAGCTCGATCTCGCGCGTGTGCCGCGAGCGATTCGTGACGGACACCACCCGCACCTCGGCACGGTCGCGCGGCACGACGATGATGTCCGTGCGCGTCTCGACGTCGCCATCCCGCCGCCGAAAAATGACGCGGTCGGTCGCGAAGGTGACTCGATAGCTCTCGGGCGCGACGCCGGTGGGCTGATGCGCGGCAGACCAGACGCGCTGAGTGCTCAGATCCTTCACGTAGATCCACTGACCCGTATTGTCGCGCGTCGAGTCCGCGCGCCACCTCGTCACGGCAATGCCGTTCGACCGGCTGTAGCCACTTCCGGCGTTCGTCACGAGCACGCAGTACGGAATGTCGCCGAGGAGACCGACGCGCGGTTCGGGGGTGTTCGCGGAGTCGAATTCGCGAACGACTGCCGAATCGCGCGTTACGCTCACGGCCGACATTTCCGGAACGTCCGGCTGCGTCTCGCGCACGACGTATCGCCGTGGCACGCGCTCATCCAGCAGGAGTCGCGCGGCCCGGCACAGCGGATCCGACATGAAGCGGCGCTGCCAGATGCCGTCGCCGCGCACGGCGTGCAGGGCGTTGTCGATGGCGACGAGACTCATGCCGACATGGTGCGCCATCGATGTGCGGACGACGGCCGGCGTGTCGTCGCCGTTGCGGCGCGAGTAGTCGATCGAATCGTGAAAGCCGTAGTCGCCGAGGGCGCCCTCACGCTCGAGCTTCGCGAGATTGAGCATGGCCTTGTCCGCGTCGATCGGAAGCGCGAGCACCGTCGCGTATGGCGCAATCACGACATCGTTCGCGAGGCCGCGCTTGAGCGCGAGGTCCGGCACGCCGAACCCCCGGTACTGGTAGGTGTCGTGATGGTCGCGCACGTTGTACGCCGATTCCGAGATGCCCCACGGCACGTGGCGCGCGCGCCCGTAGGCGATGTGCCGCTTCACCACGGCACTGTGCGTTTGATCGAGCAGGGAGAAGGGACTCGACGGCATCACAATCAAGGGCATCAGATATTCGAACATGCTTCCGCTCCACGACACGAGCGCCGTCGCGCCCGCGTGATTCGTGAGCGATCGTCCCAGGCGAAACCAGTGTTCTCTGGGAGCGTCGTCCTTGGCGATCGCGATGAAGCTCGCGAGACGCGCCTCCGAAGCGAGAAGATCGTAGGACGATGCATCGAGACGGTTGGCACGCTCGTCGAAACCGATGGCGAAAAGCTTGCGCGCATCGTCGAAGAGCAGGGTGAAGTCCATCTCCAAAGCCATCGCGCGCGTGCGCTCGGCCAAGGTCGCGAGCTGGGCCGCCTCGGCCGGCTGGTCATGCGCTTTCGCGGCGATCTCGCGGCACGCCGCCGCTGTTGCGATCAGATGGCCCGCGAGATTGCCCGAGTCCACGGTAGAGATGTACGGCGGCTCGAGCACGCCCAGGTCGGAGAGCTGATACCAGTTGTAGAAGTGGCCGCGCAGCCGGCGCATCGAGGCCATTGTGTCCAGCGCGCGCTCGAGACGCTCGATCATATCGCGCCGCGGCAGGATGCCGAGATCGAACGCCGACACGGTGGAGAGCAACTGCAGCCCGAGGTTGGTCGGAGGGGTGCGGTCGGCGATGACCGGAGACGGCGTCTCCTGATAGTTGTCGGGCGCGAGCCAGCGGGTGGAGTCGCCGACGAAATGATCGAAGAACCGCCAGTGCCGCTCGCCATAGCGCAACAGGGTCGCGCGCTGCGCAGAGGTGAGCGTGAGTTGCGACCGCACCGTGGGAGCGCTGATTCGAAGCGCGATGTAGGGCGCCGCGGCCCAGCAAACCAAGAATGGAATCAGGAGGTATGCCGGTGCCGCGGTCGCGCCCCACGCGACGAGTGCGATCCCGATGACGACCGCAAGCGACATCTCGGGCCACACCGACGGTACCTCGCGGTCCGCGAGGCGCTCGACCTGCGAGGAGGTCTTCCACTCGAGCATGTGGCGATGCGTGACCAGCGTGCGCACGAGCGAACGACCGATTGCATTCAGTGTGGTCACGACTTCGTGCGGGAGGAAGACGACGGCGAGCGCCGCTTGCTCCGCGGCGGCCTCACCGTCGCGTGACAGAGCGCGATAGTAGGCAAACCACGACTGCTTGCGTGGCGGCCGCGTCGCCGCCAGCAGCGGTGCGAGCAGCCAGCGCAGCGCGAACAGCGTGAGCACGACAATCGTCCAGCGCACCGGCGACCCCGGCAGCACGGCCCAGCCGGCGACCAGCCAGGCGAGCGTCGCGATCGGCACGAGGCTCCGCCGCAGATTGTCGAGCATCTTCCAGCGAGAGAGCGCGGACATCGCATGCGCGCTCGAGCCGCGCGCGAAGATGAACGGGAGCAGCTGCCAATCGCCGCGCGTCCACCGCTGCTGCCGCTGCGCGGCCGTGAGGTAGCGCGTCGGATATTCGTCGAAGATCTCAACATCCGTCACGAGACCGGCGCGAGCGAAGACTCCTTCGATGAGATCGTGGCTCAGCAGCGCGTTCTCGGGAAAGCGGCCGGCTGTCGCGCGCTCGAACGCCGCGACGTCGTAGATGCCCTTTCCGGTGTACGAGCCTTCGCCGAACAGGTCCTGATAGACATCGGACACGGCCGTCGTGTAGGGATCGACGCCGGGGTGGTCCGCGAAAATCGCCGCGAAGCGCGATCGGTTGGCACTCTCGAGCGTGACGCTCACACGCGGCTGCAGAATGCCGTACCCCTCGACCACTCGCGTGCCGCCATCGCGAAAGACGGCGCGATTGAGCGGATGTGCCAGCGTGCCGATGAGCGATGCCGCGGCGCCGCGGGGAAGGAGCGAGTCGGCGTCGAGGGTGATCACATATCGCACGCCCGACATCCAGGAGATGTCGCCCTCGATATGCGAGAACGCGTGCCGCTCCCTCCCCGCAAGATAGGCATTGAACTCCTCGAGCTTCCCGCGCTTCCGCTCCCAGCCCATCCACACGCCCTCGCGGTCGTTTTTCCGTCGCGGACGTTGAAAGAGGTAGAACGGCGATTCGCCGGCATACTCGCTGTTGAGCGCACGTACGCCCGCCGAGGCAGCCTCCACGATCGCGGCGTCGCCGGGCAGCGACTCCGCCGCGGCGTCGGGGAAGTCGGCGAGGAGCGCGAAGCGAATCTGCTCGTCGCGATTCGCGAGGAACTGCGTCTCCAGATGGTCGAGCGCGTCGTGCGCCGCGGCGGGCGAGTCGAGCAGGAGCGGTACGACGACGATAGTCCGGTGCGATGGCGGAACGCCGTTCTTCGGATAGTCGAGCCGCGACAAACGGGCCGGGGCAACGAAGATGGTCGTGAGCTGGTTGACGAGTGCGATGCCGATCTCACTCGCCGGCACGCAGACGAGAAGCGCGGCGAGCACCCGCACGGCCCACGACGTCGTGTTGGGAAGCGGCGTGAGCACCGTAGCGATCACACCGATCGTCGCCACCGCGAGCGCGCCGAAGTAGAATGGCGCGGCGTGCCGCTTCGCAAACCGTCCGACGCGACGAACGAGCGATGGCCGATGGCGCAATGCACGCTCGAGCGCGTCTCTCCCGCGACCGACGAGATAGTATCCCACGTGTGTGACACGCTCGCGGTCGTCATCAGCAGAGCCGTCCGCGGCCCCGGCCCTCGCCGCAAGAGTGATCGCCGCGCGGGCCACCAGCGGCTCGGGTATCTTCGCCCTTTTTGCCAGCTTCTCGACCGCGTGCCGGTAGAGGTCGCGGGATTCGAAGGCCATCGTCGGGTAACACCGAGCCGGATCTTCGCGCAGCACCGCTTCAGTGACGCTCATCGCCTCGACAAAATCCGGCCAGGAGAAGCTCGAGACCGTGCGCAGGCTCGTGATGCTGTTCGCCATCACGAGCTGCGTGAGCGATTGCCGGCGCGTGGAACGCTGCACCGCTTCCTCCACGCTCATCGCGTCTTCCGCGATCCACTGCTCCACCCAGAGCAGCGCCGTGAAGTCGACGCGCGCCGCGCGTATCTGCTGGAAGAAGCGCGTGAGAAACGCCGCCGTCATCTCCGGCGGATGCGCGACGAACTCGACGAGCTCGCGTCGCAACTCCTGATCTCCGCCCGGGACTGAGCGAAAGCGCTGCACCTGTTCGTCCGCCCGCTGGGCGTCCGTGACATCACGCTTCGTGCGGAGCGCCATGCGTCGCACGCTCTCCAGCAACCCGATGCGGAGCATCACGGGCCAGGCCCACAGCTCGCCGATCGTCAACGGCGCGACCGTCTGATACTCGCGGATCATGAGCTCGATGTTCTGCTGATCGAGCTGTCCTTCGGTGTGTGCGATCAGCTCGTGCGCGATGCCGTAGATCCGCGGATATCCGCGATACGGGCCCGAGTCGAGCTTTGGCAGCTGCTGGTAGTAGCCTTGCGGCATGTTCGCACGGATCTCGCGACCGTGCTCGACGACGAGAAAATACGAGTCGAGCAGCCACGCGCCCGCCGGAGGAACATCGATGCCGCGCGCGCTCGCGTCGAGCAGCATCTCGCGCACATCCGCCAACACGCGCTCCGTCTCGGACAGTCTCGAGAGGAGCAGGCTGTGTCGAGTGGCACGCGCGGCACTGGCACCCTGTTCCGCGAGGTCGTGATGGTGGGCGAGCTCTCGAGCGTGCTGCGCGAGCCGGGCGTCACCATACAGCTCGCGCAGCTGCGCCGGCGCCGGCTCCTCCACTTAGCGGGGTCGCTCGATGTGAGCGCCGGCGCGCGCCTCGTCGGAGTGGCGCGCTGCGCGATTCCGGTCGAATCGCACTCGCTGTTCGTCGTGAAGCATGTCGCGTACTCGCCCGAGTACGAGATCCTCGAGCGCGAGTGTCGAGGCGATGGATGCGTCGGCACCGCTGGCGAGCCTGGTATAGTAGAGCGCCTCGATCGCGCGAAGCTCGGCGAGCTGTTCCCGCGTGAGCTCCACGCCGTTCAACAGCGGCGCCAACATCAGCATGCTCACGGCATCGTCCGTTGGGTCGCGGCAAGCACGCTGTGCGCGGTCGCCACGACCTGCTCGACGGTGAAGCCGAAGTGTTTCATGACCTCGGGCCCGGGTGCCGAAGCGCCGAAGTGGTTGACGCCGATGATCGCGCCTTCCGGTCCCACATATCGCTCCCATCCGAAGGGCGACGCCGCCTCCACACTCACGCGCGCGCCGACATCTGCGGGGAGCACGGCCTCGCGGTACGCGTCTGGCTGCGCCTCGAACAGTTCCCACGATGGCATGGACACCACGCGACACTTCACGCCCTCGCCGCCGAGCTGTTTGTGCGCGGCAAGCGCAAGCGCTACCTCCGATCCAGTGGCGATCAGAATGACATCGGGCGGCGTTCCAGGTACCGCATCGATGAGCACGTATGCGCCGCGCGCAGTCGCACTCGCCGGCGCCAGCTGCGTGCGATCGAGCACCGGCAGCTTCTGTCGCGAAAGCACCAGTCCAATCGGGCCGTTCTCGTGCTGCATGGCGATGCGCCACGCCTCGATGGTCTCGGTTGCGTCCGCGGGACGTATCAATGTCATGTTCGGCATCGCCCGCAAACTCGCGATCTGCTCTACCGGTTGATGCGTGGGGCCATCCTCGCCCAGCGCGACACTGTCATGCGTCCACACATAGATCACGTGCGCGTTGCTCAGCGCCGCCAGCCGGATGCTCGGCCGCATGTAGTCGGAGAAGGTCAGAAAGGTCGCGCCGAACGGAATCACGCCGCCGTGGTGGGCCATCCCCGTGAGGATCGCCGTCATCGCGTGCTCGCGAATGCCGAAGTGGATGTTTCGGCCCCCGTATCCCCACTCGCCGCCAGCCGCTCCCTGCGTGGGTGGGTGCTGTCCTTCTTCCCGCACCTTGCCGCTCTGAAAGTCGCCTTTGTCCTTCATCATCGTGCGCGTAGACGGATCGAGATCTGCCGAGCCACCCACCAGATTCGATACCGACTCGATGATCGCGGCGAGGGCCTTGGCGCCCGCATCACGCGTGGCCATGTCGCCGTCCTTCGGCGTGAGCACCGGGAGCCCGGCGTCCCACTTCGGAGGGAGCTCGCCCGCCATCACGCGATCGAAGTCACGCGCGATGTCGCCATGCTCGCTGCGATACGCGTCCAGCGAACGCTGCCACGATTCGTGCAACTGCTCGCCGCGCGCACCGATCTTCGCGAACTCCCGCTTCGCTTCATCGGGCACGAGAAACTCCGAATCCTCCGGCCAACCGTAGGCGCGCTTCGTGAGCCTCGTTTCGTCCTTGCCGAGGGGCTCGCCGTGGGCCTGGAAGGTGTCGGCCTTGTTCGGACTGCCGAAGCCGATGTGCGTACGCGCGACGATCAGCGATGGCTGGTCTTCATTGGCGCGTGCCGACGCGAGCGCCGCGTCGACGGCACTCACATCCATTCCGTCGATCTCCTGGACGTGCCAGCCATACGCCGCGAAGCGCGCCCCGACGTCTTCCGAGAAGGTGACGTTTGTCGTGGCCGAGAGCGTGATCTGATTTGCGTCGTACAAGACGATCAGTTTGCCGAGGTGAAGATCTCCTGCGAGCGACGCTGCCTCGGCCGACACGCCTTCCATCACGTCGCCATCGCTGGCGATGACGTAGGTGTGATGATCCACGATCTCGTGGTTGGGCCGGTTGAACGTCGCAGCGAGCCAACGCTCCGCCATCGCCAGCCCTACCGCATTTGCGAATCCCTGCCCGAGCGGGCCGGTGGTGACTTCCACTCCGGGCGTGACTCCGAACTCCGGATGTCCCGGCGTTCGGCTTCCCCACTGGCGGAAGTGCTTCAGATCTTCGATGCTGAGCTCGTAGCCCGCGAGGTGGAGCAGACTGTAGAGCAGCGCGCTGCCATGCCCGGCGGACAGGACGAATCGATCGCGGTTGGGCCACTCGGGATGCGAAGGGTCGTAGCGCATGTGGCGTGTCCAGAGGACGTACGCCATCGGCGCCGCTCCCATTGGCATGCCCGGATGACCCGAGTTTGCGCGCTCCACTGCATCGATGCTGAGTGTGCGAATGGTGTTGATGCAGATTTCGTCGAGCGTTCCGCGAGGCGCCGTCATCTCTCGCTATGCTCGAGCGCGCGACTCTTGCTCGAAACCCGATCGAGCAGCTCCGTCCACGACTTGTCGAACGATGCCGTGCCTTCGCGCTGGAGCTGCGCCGCCAGCGCCGCGTCATCAATGCCGGCGCGCGCGAACTCCGCGATCACCGACTCGGCGTCGCCTCCGTCCACCGGCATTACGCCCTTCACCTTCCCGTGGTCCGCAAAGCCCGTCAGCGTCTTGTCCGGCATCGTGTTGATCGTGTCGGGCGCCGCGAGCGCTTCGATGTACATCGTGTCTGGCGCAGTCGGATCCTTCGTGCCCGTGCTCGCCCACAGCAGTCGCTGCGTGATCGCGCCGGCGCTCGCGAGCGCACGCCAGCGCGACGATGCGAGGAGCGCCCGAAACTCGCGATACGTGCGGCGTGCCACGGCGACGCCGAGACGATTGCGCAGTCCGGGCGTGACCTTGTCGTTTACCGCGACGTCCCAGCGGCTGACGAAAAGCGACGCGACTGAGTGGACGCGCGGATCGAGTCCCGCCGCAATCCGTCGCTCGATCCCGCGCATGTACGCTTCCGCGGCAGCGACGTACTGCTCGGCCGAAAATAGAAGCGTCACGTTGATCGGCACGCCGCGAAAGATCGACTCCTCGATTGCCGGAATACCTTCCGCCGTCCCCGGGATCTTGATGAAGATGTTCGGACGCTGCGCTTCGCGCTGAAGCTCCTGTGCCGCGCTGATCGTGGCTGCGGTGTCGTTGGCGAGCAGCGGCGGCACTTCGAGCGAGGCCCAGCCGTCGATGCCTCCGGTGGCGTCGTGCACAGGACGGAACAAGTCGGCCGCCTCTCTCAGATCCTCGATCGCCAGTTGGAAGAACAGCGCCTCCCCCGAATAGCCTTCGGCACGCTTCCGGTGGATGCTGTCGTCGTAGAGCTCGCCTTTCTCCACCGCGTGAAGAAAAATCGTTGGATTGGACGTGAGCCCGGTGAGCGACAGCTCGTCGATGTACCGCCGAAGGGTGCCGTCGCGCAGAATCTGGCGCGTAATGTTGTCGAGCCAGATACGCTGGCCGAGCTCGTGGAGCTGTCGCGTCGTCTTCACGACAGTATCTATTGCAATCCTCCTGCCGTCGTTGCGCTCAGGAACATGGAGCGCTCGATCGTGACGAGGTCGCCGATTCGGTCCACCGTGAGATCGGCGGATGGAAAAGCGGCGAGGATATTGGGGTCGTGTGCGTAATGTCCCTGACGCGGGAATACCGTCGTCAGTCGATCGCGCCACTGGTCTTTCATCATTGTCAGCACGCGCAGCTTGTCATCGATCATGACGTAGTGCCGAGCCGGATACGCCGCGACGACGGCGTCGAGCATCTTCTCTTTGTGAATGTAAATGAGCACGCGGCTCTCGACGGCGTCCCACAGCCCAGAGCGCTCGATCTTCCGCGGCTGAAAGACCACATCTCCGTCGGAGAGAATGACCGTGGGGCCGAGCCGGCGCAGATGGCGAATCACGTCGAGGGCACCGGGATACAACCTGTCAGCGAACGGATAGTCCACGAGAAATGAGGACATTCCAAGCAGCCGCGTGTCGCCCTCGTGGTGCAGGCGATAGATCTGCAGCGCGCCGAGATAGTCCGCATAGCCGAGCTCGGTCCGTCGCTCCTCGAAAATGGCCCAGTACCGGTCTCGGCAGTCGGGCCCGAACTCGCGCTCGAGGTGAGCGCTGAGATCGGCCTGCACGTGATCGTTATCCAGCAGCGTGTTGTCGCAATCGAGAAGAAAGACGATGTCGTGACGCTCGGTCATTCGCTCGTGCCGGCTTCCGTGGGATTGTGCCAGCTTCCGTTGCTTCCCAGCAGCGCGTCGGCCGCTTTCGGGCCCCACGTGCCGCGTCGATACGTGGCCGCCTTTCGATGATTCTTGAGCACTGGATCGATCGCAGTCCACGCGGCCTCGATCGCGTCCTCGCGAGTGAACAACGCACCATCACCGAGCATCGCGTCGCTCAGCAGTCGCTCATAGGGAGTTTCCGCGCCGAGCAGCTCCTCGCACATGTAGAGCTCCTCTTGATCGCCGATGAACTCCTTGCCGGGTCTCTTCACGCGCGCCGCGAGCGCGACTGCGGCGTGAGGAGAGAGATGAAATCGAAAGTAGTTCGCCGGGCCAGTCAGTGGCACAGAGTCGGCGAACAGCTGTGCAGGCGGCGACTTGAGCTCTACCATCACCTCGGCGGCAGTCACCGGGAGGCATTTGCCGGATCGCAGGTACCACGGCACGCCGTTCCAGCGCCAGGAGTCGATGTGAAGGCGCACCGCGCAGAAGGTCTCGACGTCGGAATCCCGTGCGACGCGTGCCTCGCGACGGTAGCCGGCGTACTGCCCGCGAATCAGGTCGCGCCTCGTGAGCGGTCGCATCGCCTGCAGCACCTTCGCCTTTTCCGCGTGCACCGCGCCGTAGCCTCGAAATGCCGGCGGCTCCATTGCCAGCAGCGCGACGATCTGAAAGAGATGATTCTGAACCACATCGCGAAGGCAGCCCGCGCTTTCGTAGAACGCGCCGCGCCCGTTCACGCCAAAACTCTCCGCGAGCGTGATCTGTACGCTCGAGATGTAGTTGCGATTCCAGATCGGCTCGAGGAAGGAGTTCGCGAAGCGAAAGTACAGGATGTTCATGATCGCTTCCTTCCCCAGATAGTGATCGATCCGGAAGATGGAGTCTTCGGGAAACACCGCGCGTGCGACGGCGTTGAGCTCGCGCGCCGATGCGAGGTCACGGCCGAACGGCTTTTCGACGATCACGCGCGCGTTCTTGGCCAGCCCGGCGGCGCCGAGTCCCTGGATCACGGTCTCGAAGAGCGCGGGAGGAATCGCGAGGTAGTGCGCGGGGCGGCGCGACTTTCCGAGTGCGAGCTTGAGCGAATCGAATGTCGCCGGATCGTTGTAGTCTCCGGACACGTATTGGAGCAGCGAAAGCAGCACGCGCAACGGCCTTCGCTCGACGGCGAGCCCGGAGTGTCTCAGGCTTTCCGTCACGCGCTTGCGCAGCTCGGCGATGCTCCACGACGATGCAGCCACCCCGATCACGGGCACGGTGAGCGCCCCGCGCTTCACCAGGGAGTACAGCGCAGGAAATATCTGCTTGTAGGCGAGATCGCCGGTCACACCGAAAAGCACCAGCGCGTCGGACGGCGACGGCCGGCCATTCATGTGATTCATGTCGAGCTCCAGTCGTGTTCGAGTCGCTGCCGGGTCACCGTCGCGAGCTCGCTGTGTCGGGTGAGAGCGCGGAATCGACGATCGCCTGCGCTTCTGAAAGTATCTGCTTCAGCTGAGTCGTCCCGCGAAAACTTTCTCCGTAGAACTTGTAGATGTCCTCGGTGCCGGACGGTCGTGCCGCGAACCATCCACTTTCGGTGGCGACCTTCACGCCGCCAATCGGTGCGCCGTTACCTGGAGCGGTCGTGACAATGCTCTGGATTTTTTCGCCGGCGAGCTCGTCGCACGTCACCTGCGCGGGTGAAAGCGCTGCGAGCACTTTCTTCTGTGCGACGGTGGCGTGCGCCTCCACCCGATCGTACGCCGGTGCGCCGAACTCGCCTGTGAGATCGGCGTACAGCTGCCCGGGATCGCGCTTGGCGTAGGCGGTGATCTCCGCCGAGAGCAGCGCCGCAATGATCCCGTCCTTGTCCGTTGACCACGCACTACCGTCGCGTCGCAGAAAGGAAGCCCCGGCGCTCTCCTCGCCACAAAAGCCGAGCGAGCCATTTCCGAGTCCGGATACGAACCACTTGAAGCCGACCGGCACCTCGCAGAGTGATCGACCCAGTTTGGTGCTCACACGGTCGATCATCGCGCTGCTGACGACCGTCTTGCCCACGCCGGTTTCCGGCCTCCACTGTGGCCGGTTCCGGTACAAATGAGCGATGGCAACCGCGAGATAGTGATTGGGCGGCAAGAGCCCGGCGTTTCGGCAGACGATGCCGTGCCGATCGTGGTCCGTATCGCACGCGAACGCGATGTCGAACTTGTCCTTGAGCGCGACCAGCCGTTGCATCGCGTAGCGGGATGATGGATCCATGCGGATGCGCCCATCCCAGTCCAGCGTCATGAACCGGAATGTCTGATCGACGACATCGCTCACGACGGTCAGGTCGAGCTTGTACCGCTCGACGATGGCCGGCCAGTAGTGCACGCCGGCGCCGCCGAGTGGATCGACGGCCATGCGGATTCCCGATGCGCGGATGGCGTCCATGTCGAGGACGTTCGCGAGATCGGCCACGTAGCTGCCGAGATAGTCGTGGCGATGCGTCGTCGACGCGCGAAGCGCTTGCGCGTGGGGAATCCGCGCGACGCCCTCGAGCCCATGCTCGAGAAGCTCGTTCGCGCGCGCCTCGATCCACTTCGTGACGTCCGTATCCGCGGGGCCACCATCGGGCGTGTTGTACTTGATCCCTCCGTCTTCGGGGGGATTGTGTGACGGCGTGATGACGATGCCATCTGCGAGCCCCGCAGTGCGACCGCGATTGTAGCAGAGGATGGCGTGCGACACGGCGGGTGTCGGCGTGTACTCGTCGTTCTGCGCGAGCATGACGTTCACGTCGTGCGCGGCCAATACCTCGAGCGCAGTCGCACACGCCGGCTCCGAGAGTGCGTGCGTGTCGATGCCGAGGTAGAGCGGACCGTCGATGGCATGCTGGAGACGATAGCGGCAGATCGCCTCGCAGATCGCGAGCACGTGCGATTCGTTGAACGACGTCGTGAATGCGGAGCCGCGATGGCCGGATGTGCCGAATGACACGCGTTGTGTCGCGACCGTTGGATCGGGGAGATCCGTGTAATAGGCGGTCACGAGCTTCGACACATCGAGCAGCGTCGATGCGGGCGCGGGTTGACCGGCGAGGGGGCTGATGATCACGGCGCCTTCGCGAGCTCAGTTGCGGCCGCGGAGTCCACGAGCCAGTGCGATCGGCCATGCGTGGGCACGATCAGCTGTGCCGGCAGCTGTTGGGGAATGCGCGGCCCATCCAGCACGCGCGACAGAACGTTCGCTTTCTGGTTTCCTGACACGATGAACAGAAGCTCGGTCGCGGCGTTCAGCACGGGCGCCGTGAGGGTAATTCGCCAACTCGGCGACGCGTCCACGGATTCGGCCATCACCCAGCGCTCTGTCTCGCGCGCGGCCGCGCTCTCCGGAAAGAGCGATGCGGTGTGTCCGTTGTCGCCCAGTCCGAGAATCGCGAGATCGATGCACCGGCCTGCAGTGGAGGATGGCGCACCGTTCGCGGTTCGCAACAAGGCCCGCAGCATCTTCTCGTACGATGCGGCGGCCTCGACGGGATCATCTTCGCCATGGATGCGATAGATGTTCGCGGCAGGCACCGGAACGTGCTCGAGTAGCGCCTCGTGCGCCATGCGGTAGTTACTGTCTGGGTCGCCCGGCGGGACGCATCGCTCATCTCCCCAAATCACGTGTACCGAGGTCCACTGGATTCGGGACAGGTAAGGCTCCTGTGCGAGCCGCTCGTAGGTGCGCCGCGGAGTTGAGCCACCTGACAGTGCGAAAACGAACCTCCCCGATGCGCCGATCGCTCGCGCCGCTGCGGCGGCGATTTGCTCGGCCGCCGCATCTGCAAGCGCGGCAGCGTTCGGCAGCACTTCGACATCTGGTCGTACCGCGCGCTCACCTATCGTCACGTTGCTGCCGGCTTTTCCGCATGGCCTCCGAATTCCGCGCGCATTGCGGAGAGGAGTCGATTCTGAAAATCCGCTTCGCCACGCGAAGTGAAGCGCGAAAAGAGCGCGGCCGACAAAACGTTCGCCGGGACGCCTTCGTCGATCGCGGCTTCGAGCGTCCACCGGCCCTCTCCCGAATCGGACACGCGACCCGCGAAGTGGTCGAGCTCCGGATTCGCCGCGAGCGCTGCGGCGGTGAGGTCGAGCAGCCACGACGCAATCACACTTCCGCGGCGCCACACTTCCGCGATGTCGGGGAGGTCGAACTCATACTGATAGGCCTCGGGATCGCGGAGCGGTGTGGTCTCGGCGTCCGCGATCTGCGCATGCAGTCCGACGCCGGCGTGCTTGAGAATGTTCATCCCCTCGGCGTACGCCGCCATCATGCCGTACTCGATTCCGTTGTGCACCATCTTGACGAAGTGTCCCGCGCCATGCGGGCCGCAGTGCAGATAGCCGCGATCTGCCGTGCTGCGGCGTTGTTCGCGACCGGGAGTCTTCGCCGTGGTGCCCGCGCCTGGAGCGAGCGTGGCGAGGATCGGATCGAGGCGCTGCACGATGTTCTGCTCGCCGCCCAACATGAGGCAGTAGCCGCGCTCAAGTCCGAGAATGCCGCCGCTCGTGCCGCAATCGACATAGTGAACTTTTCGTTCACGGAGTCGTTTCCCGCGCGCGATGTCGTCGCGGTAGTAGGAATTTCCGCCGTCGATGACCACGTCGTCGGCAGCGAGATGGGGGAGGAGTGCCTCGAGCGTTGCATCGACGACCGCCGCGGGCACCATCAGCCAGATGGCACGTGGAGTAGCGAGGCTGGCGACGAAGTCAGCGAGTTGCGCAGCCCCCGTCGCACCTTCGGCGGCGAGCGCCTTCACTGCTGCAGGATCCCTGTCGTAGACGACACAGGCGTGTCCGCCCCGCGTGAGGCGTCGCACCATGTTGGCACCCATCCGTCCGAGTCCGATCATTCCTAGTTGCATCGTCAACCTCTTGTGATCGCTTGCAGTGCGAGTGCGTGTGACATCGCAGGAATACTGCCAGATGTGCCCGCCCAGCGACTCGCGGTCGCGATTACCGCATGATCTGCGAATCATACCGGGCGTGCACGGCGTCGTACCATTCGGCCCGACCTCTATGCGGCGGTCTCAGGACATGCCGCGGGCTTCCTGGCGCATTGAAGGAACGAGAATCAATCTTTATTTGTTCGTCGAGTACCTCATCGCCGCGGGTAGCGGCGCCTGGAGCAATGGCGGCTTGAACTCTCGAACAACATTGGGCACCACTCGTTGACCGACATCGTGGCGCCTCTTCCGCAAGTCGCGGAAACGGAAACTCTTCCGCCGGCCGCACCGCCGTCCAGGAAGCCCTTCGATCGCTCCCTGATCGAGGGTCCGATTGGCCCGGCGGTGTGGAAGCTTGCGTGGCCGACGATGGTCGCGAACATCATCGGCGGACTGCAGGGGATCGTCGACCACATCATGGTCGGCCACCTCGTCGGCTTCACGGGAAACGCCGCGATCGGCGTCTCCTATCAGATCTTCATCATGGTCATTGTCTTCATCTCCTCGCTCTTCACGGGGATGAGCGTGCTCGTCTCGCGCTTTGCGGGCGCGGGCGACGAAGCCAAGGTGAATCGCACCGTCTACCAGGCGTTCCTCACGGCCATCGGGATGTCGGTGTTCGTGATGGCGCCGGTCGGATTATTTCTCGCGCCCACGCTGCTCAACATGGTGAACGCTGCGCCCGAGGTGCAGGTGCAGGCGCTGCCGTTCCTCCGCATCATGTTCACCTTCAGTACGGGGCTGCTCATTTACTTCATGTTGAGCGGTGCACTTCGGTCTGCGGGTGATGCCCGCACGCCGATGATCCTCGGCATCACGATGACGGTGCTCAACATCGTCTTCAACGTCGTGCTCATTCGCGGACTCGGTCCCATCCCCGCGCTCGGCACGAAGGGCGCCGCCATCGGGACGTGCAGCGCGACGGGACTGGTGGCCGTGTACTCGCTCTACAGACTCTGGAAGGGCGGGTGGGTGGTGCAGTTCCCGCGCGGACTCGGCTGGGGCCCGGATTGGACGATCATCAAGTCGCTCTTCAAATTCGGACTCCCCACCGGCATTCAGGGGATCGCGATGAACATCGGCGGGGTCCTCATGCTCTCGTTCATCGGTTCGCTCGCGCAAAGCGCAGTGGCGCAGGCGGTGTTCACCGTCTCGTACTCGGAGCTCTTCTCGCTCATCACGTGGACGTCGATGGGATTGATGGGTGCCGCATCGGCGATGATGGGGCAGAACCTCGGCGCCGGTCACCCGGAGCGCGCGATCAAGGCGGTGCACATTGCGGCGCGCGTGGGCTCAATGGTGGCGGCGTCGATCGGGCTGATCTTCTTTTTCTTTCCGCGGCAGCTGCTCGCGATCTTCGGCATGCACGAGCCAGCGGTGATCGAGATCGGCACGCAGCTCCTGCGCGTGCTCAGCGTGTCGGGGTTGTTCATCTCGGTCGCGCTCACCTACACGGGAGCGCTGCAGGGATCCGGCGACACCAAGAGCCCGCTCTACATCTCGATCGTGTCGCAGGTGATCATCCCGCTCGGCATCTGCTTCACGATTCGCCACACCGGCACGCTCCAGCCCATCCACATCTGGCTCGCGATTCTCGCCGGACACGCGACGCGCTGCGCGCTGAGCGTGTGGCGCTTCAATCAGGGGAAATGGCGCGGCATTCGCGTGGACATCGCGCCCGCTAAGAGCTAAACCAGCTTCTCTCGCACGCGCGCAGCCGCAGGAATGTGCTTCTCGTACTCCACCGCAGCCGCCGTGCGATTGTTCACGCCGAGCTTCTGAAAGAGATTCTGCGTGTGGAACTTCACGGTGCTGGCGCTCACGCCGAGCTGCGTCGCGATCACGCCGTTGGAGAGTCCGGCAGCGAGGAGCGCCCACACCTCGCGCTCACGATCGCTCAACGAGCCCGGCCCCACGATCGCCTTCTCGTTCGCCTTTCGCATCCAGCGCCGCGCCGCCTGGGGGAAGACGAGCACGCCCGAGTGCACGGCGCGCAGCGCGTCCACTGTCCGCGCCGGCGCGTCGGTCTTGAGCGCGATGCCATCGGCCTGATGCTCGAGCGCCGCGCGCATTGATTCGCCATCGCCGTACGCAGTGAGCACGAGCACGCGAATCTGAGTCTGCTCGGCGCGCAGCTTCTTCAGCACCTCGTAGCCGTTCGTGGTGCCGAGCTCCAGATCGAGCACGACGACGTCGGGGCGATGCAGCCGCACGAGCTCGGGCACGCGCTCGCCCTCGGTCGTCGTCGCGACCACCTGAATGTCGCGCTCTGCGTCCATCATCGCGCGCAGTCCTTCGAGGACGAGCGGATGGTCGTCGACCAGCATCACGCGAATCATGTCATCACCGATGGCGTCATTGCTGACGCACCCTGGTTACTGGATGGGAAACCGTACCTCGACGCTCGTGCCGTCCGCGCCGGAGTCGATCTCCAGCGTGCCGTTCATGATCGCCACCCGATCGCGCATGCCGCGCAGCCCGAAGTGGCCGCCTGTAACGCCGACGTCGTTCGTGCTTTCCAGAATGCCGGCGACGTCGAAGCCGCGCCCATTATCGCGCACATCGAGCACCAGCTCATCGTCTTCCAGAGTGAGGCGCACCGATTGCTCAGTCGCCTCCGCGTGCCGCGTCGCATTCGCGAGCGCCTCTTGCAAAATCCGGTAGATCGCGATCTTGAGCGACACCGACACGTCGGGAAGATTCTCCCCCACCTCGAGATCGACAGTGTTGCCGGTGATCGACTCGTGCTGCACGATCAGCCCTTCGATGATCGCGCCCACAGGCCGCCGTTCGAACTCCGGCGGCCGGAAGGCGCCTATGAAGCTTCGGATCTCACCGAGCGCGCGCTCGAGAGCCGCGGCGATGCGACGCAGCCCGATCGATGCTTCGCCGGCCTGGAGCTCCGGTCGAATGCGCAGGAGGTGCACCTGCGACAGCGCGCTGAAAATGTCCTGCACCGGTCCATCGTGAATGTCGAGCACCACCTGCTGCAAATCGCGCTCGGCCGCCTGAAGGAGACCGTGCGCCGCCGTCCGGTCCGATGCATCGGTACCGGCGGGCGCGCGCTTGGACGTCGTGCGCGAATGCAGTCGGGTGGCGCGACCTCTCAATGAGTCCCTGCGCTCGTTCCGTGTGATGCGCTCGCGACGGCCGAGCCGAGCTCGCCGTACGCGGTCTCCGTCAACTCTTTGAACGGCATCGCTCGGTACGCGATCTTGCCGTCCGGAGTGAGGACGAAGGCAACGCGCGTGTCGTAGTGATTCTTCTCGTCGATCACACCGTACTTCTTGCCGATCGCGCCGCTCGAATCGCTCACGAACACCATCGGGAAGTTCGCGTCGCGCGCCCACGACTGCTGCATCGTGTCGGCATCCGTGCTGATCGAGACGACGACGATTCCCTTGCCGCCGTTGAAGAGCGTTGCGTAGCGATCTCGATACGATTCCATCTGCACCGTGCACCCCTTCGTGCGCGAGCGCGGGAAGAATGCGAGCACGACGGTCTTGCCCTTCAGGTCCGAGAGGTGGAGCTGGTCCTTGAGCAGCCCGTAACGCGTCGACGCGGGCCCCGAGAAGTCGGGGGCCTGTTGACCGACTTTTGGCACGGCGGCGGTGTCGGGAGTTTGCGCGACAGCGATTGCGGGCACGATCGCCATCGCAGCGGCAGCGGCGAACGCTCGCCGCAGATTGACCGGGTTGAGCATTGCGGGTCTCCAGGGCGGGTATCTCGCAAGATGGTTCCCAGAGAGGGGGCAGGCAACCATACATTCGGGTAGTCGTGGCTTGATTCGCGGCGGACAAACAGTGAGGCTACCGTCGTGAAAAACACCTCGATTAGTCTCGTTATCCTCGTCCTCGCGGCCTCCGCGTGCAGCGGAGCGCGCGTGGCGGCCCCCGCACCCGCCGCTTCGCGCGCTCGGGCAACGCCAGCCGACCACTTCGCCGACTCCGTGCTCGCCCTTCTCTCGCTCGAGGAGAAGATCGGACAGCTCACCATGTCGCCCGCGGAAGGGCTTCAAACGGGGCCGCATGTGCCGCAGGGGAGCTCGGCGCAGGTGCGCCGCGGCCTCATCGGTTCCATCATCGGTGTAACGGGCGTCGAGCGCACGCACGAGATGCAGCGCGTGGCCGTCGAGGAGTCTCCGCACCGGATTCCGCTGCTCTTCTCGCTCGACGTCATCCACGGCTATCGCACCAACTTCCCTGTGCCGCTGGCCGAGGCGGCGAGCTTCAATCCGGCACTCGCGGAGTCGGACGCGCGCATCGCTGCGGATGAAGCAACCGCGAACGGGATCGTCTGGAACTTCGCGCCGATGGTCGACATCGCGCGCGATCCGCGCTGGGGACGCATCGTCGAGGGTGCGGGGGAGGAACCGTATGTGGGCGCGGTGTTCGCCGCGGCGCGGGTGCGCGGCTTTCAGGGCGCGCGACTCAGCGATTCCACCTCGCTGCTCGCGACGGCGAAGCACTTCGTGGGCTACGGCGCGTCGGAGGGCGGACGCGATTATGCTACTGCGGAGATCAGCGAGCGCTCGTTCTGGGAGACGTACATTCCGCCGTTCAAGAGCGCCATCGACGCAGGTGCGGGCGCCGTGATGCCGGCGTTCAGCGCGGTGAACGGATCGCCGCCACACGCGAGCGTGTGGATGCTGCGCGACGTATTGCGAGAGCGACTCGGCTTCAAAGGCGTCGTCGTGAGCGACTGGTCGGGGATCGAGGAGCTGGTGCCGCATGGCGTCGCGCGCACCACGGGCGATGCGGCGAAGCTCGCGATCCGCGCCGGTGTGGACGTCGACATGGCGGATGGCGTGTATCCGGACAGCCTCTTGTACTACGCGCGCACGGACTCGCTGATTCGCCGCGATGTGGACGACGCGGTGCGGAGTGTGCTGCGGACCAAGTACGCCCTCGGGCTGTTCAAGGATCCATACCACGGAGCAAGTGTGGAGCGCGCGGCGCGCGTCACGCTGTCGGCGGCGCACGTCGCTGCCGCGCGCACGGCGGCGCGCGAAGCGATCGTCCTCCTCAAGAACGAGCGGTCGACGCTCCCGCTGCGTCGCGACATCAAATCGCTCGCGCTTATCGGAGAGCTCGCGGACGACGCGCGAAGCTCGCTCGGACCGTGGTCGATCGCGGGGCGCGCGAGCGACGAGGTGACAGTGCTCGCCGGCCTGCGTGGCGCGAATCCGGCGATGCAGGTGCGATACGCGCCGGGCGCGCACGCGGGGGGCGCAGATACGTCACGCATTCACGACGCCGAGGAAGTCGCGCGCGGCGCGGATGCGATCGTGCTCGTGCTCGGCGAGGACGGCGAGCGCACGGGCGAGGCGGAGAGTCGCGCCTCGCTCGAGCTGCCGTTCGCGCAGATGCAGCTCGCGCAGCGAATCACGCGCGTTGCGGGGAACAAGCCATTGGTCGTCGTGCTGATGAATGGACGACCGCTCGCGATTCCGTGGATCGCGGAGAACGTGCCCGCGATCGTGGAGGGATGGTACCTCGGCACGACGCACGGCGACGCGATCGCCGACGTGCTGTTCGGCGACTACTCGCCGGGGGGCAAGCTCCCCGTCACCTTCCCGCGCGCCACGGGGCAGGTGCCCGAGTATCTCGCGCACATGAACAGCGGCCGCCCGACGAATCCGAAGGACAAGTACACGACCGGCTACAACGATCTGTCGCCCGCGCCGCTCTATCCCTTCGGCTTCGGTCTGAGCTACTCGGCGTTCCGGTACGACGCGCCGCGCGTGTCGCGCGACAGCATTCGCGCGGGAGATTCGATCTCGGTGGCGGTCACCGTGTCGAACGTCGGAGCGCGCGATGCGGATGAGGTCGTGCAGCTCTACCTGCGCGATGATGTGGCGAGCGTGGCTCGGCCGGTGAAGCAGCTCGTGCGCTTTCGACGCGTGCATCTCCGCGCGGGGGCGAGCGAGACGGTGACCTTTTCGCTCGGCGCGCAGGATCTCGCCTTTTACGATCTGCGACTGCGCCGAGTGGTGGAGCCGGGGACCTTCACGCTCTACGCGGGGACGAGCTCGGCGAGCACGCAGGAGGCGCACTTTACCGTGACGGGCGATACGCTCGTGCTCGCGGATCCGCCGCCACGCATGCAATGAGAGCGCGCGCCGGGGCTCTCGCGGCGCTGGGGCTCGCGGCGCTACTCACGCCTGCGAGCGCGGGCGCGCAGAGCCGTGGTGCCGGCAGCTACTGCAATCCGATCGACATCGACTACAAGTACAACTTCGAGCAGCTTAACGCGGGGATCTCGTATCGCTCCGGCGCCGACCCGGTGATCGTGCGCCAGGGCGACGAATATTTTCTGTTCGAGACGGTGGCCGGCGGCTACTGGCGATCGCGCGACCTGATTCACTGGCGTTTCGTGACACCGACGCGCTGGCCGTTCGAGGACATCGTCGCGCCGGCGGCGCTGTCGGTGCGCGACACGATGTATCTCATGCAGTCGACGTTCGAGCCGCGTCCGATTCTCTACTCGACGTCGCCCGCGAGCGGGAAGCTCGAGTTCTACAACCGGATCCTGCCGCCGCTGCCACGCGCGATGCACAATGGCGCGCTGCCTCCGTGGCCGAAGGACTCGATCCCGCCGGGGCCGTGGGATCCCGATCTCTTTCACGATCCCGACAGCGATCGCTGGTATCTCTACTGGGGCTCGTCGAACGTGTATCCGCTGTACGGGATCGAGATGGACAAGAGCAAGCATCTGGCATACGTGGGCGAGCCACGCGTGCTACTGTCGCTCCATCCGGAGCTGCACGGGTGGGAGCGATTCGGCCGCAATCACGGCGACACGATCCATCCGTACGTCGAAGGCGCGTGGATGACGAGGCACGGCGGCCGCTACTACCTGCAGTACGCCGCGCCCGGCACCGAGTACAACGTGTATGCGAACGGCACGTACGTCGGCGACAGCGCGCTCGGGCCGTTCACCTATGCGCCGTACAATCCGGTGTCCTACAAGCCCGGCGGCTTCGCCACGGGCGCGGGGCACGGCAACACCTTCGAGGATGCGCACGGCAACTTCTGGAACACAGGGACGACGTGGATCGGCTCGAACTGGAACTTCGAGCGCCGCATCGTGATGTTCCCCGCTGGCTTCGACGGCGATGGCGACATGTATGCCGACACGCGGTTCGGAGATTTTCCGCATCGCATGCCGACTGCGCGCTGGCAGCGATCGAGCGATCTGTTCCTCGGCTGGATGCTTTTGTCGTACCGGAAGGCCGTGCGCGCGACGTCCGAGCGCGAGGGATTTCCCGCCGCCAACGTGACCGATGAAAATCCGCGCACCTTCTGGGTGGCGCGCGGCACGTCGCCGAAGGAATCGATCACGATCGACCTCGGCAAGGCGAGCACCGTGCGTGCGGTCCAGGTGAACTTCGCGGACTATCAATCGGCGAAATTCGCGAGCGACTCGACGGTCTACACGAGATTCCGCATCTCCGCATCGCTCGACGGGCGAAGCTGGCGCGTGATCGCCGATCTCTCGCGCGAGACGCGCGATCGGCCGAATGCGTATGTGGAGCTCGCCGCGCCAGTGCGTGCGCGCTATGTGCGTTACGAGCACGTACACGTCGGCGCAGCAACGCTCGCCATCAGCGACATTCGCGTTTTTGGGAGCGGAGGAGGTCCCGCGCCACGCACACCTGCGGCGCTTTTCGTGGCGCGAGACAGCGATCCTCGCAACGCCCACATCGAGTGGGAAGCGACGACTGGCGTCGTCGGCTACAACATTCGCTGGGGCATCTCGCCAGATAAGCTTTTTCAAACCTGGCAGCGTTTCGCCGACGAAGGACACACGCTCGAGTTGAGGGCCCTGACGACGGGCCAACACTACTATTTCGCGATCGAGAGCTTCAACGAGAACGGGGTGTCGCCATTGAGCGGGATCGTGCGAATCGAGTAGTGCCTCGAACTCGTGCCGTGTGAGTGAGAATCGCTCGCACTGGTTTATCTATGGAAGAGAGGCGAATCGCATCGCGGGCTCCTCGGCCTGCATTTCTCTTTCATAGATGTGTACATGAGCAATTTATATTCTTCGCGTGTCTGCGTCGTCATGGCGGCCGCATTCATAATGCTGCTTTCCGCATCGTGCGGCTCGCGCGATGTCAACGCGCCACTCACGCCCGCGTCGCTCGTCGTCACGCCGAATCCGCAGACGCTGATTGTGAACGCAACGCAGCAGTTCACCGCTTCCGGTACGAACTCCGCTGGCGGACCGCTTACTGTGACTCCCGTCTGGTCTGTGACGAACGGCGGCGGCACTATCGACGCGTCGACGGGCGTGTTCACCGCGGGCAGCGACAGCGGCACCTTCACGAACACGGTGAGTGCGACGAGCGACGGACTCTCGGCCACGGCAACCGTCATCGTGACGGTGAATCCCGATGGCTCCGTGCGGCTGTTGGGCTCTGCAGCGCCAAACGGAATCATGGCGGGCACCGCATTCACGTGTGTCATTGGCGGAACGATAAACGCCGACATCAGCATCAGCCCTGGCAGCACTGTCACCGGTTTTCCGCCGTGCGTGGTCACTGGCACGCAGCATCTCGCCGATGCGGTTGCGACGCAGGCACAGGTGGATCTCACCGCGGCGTACGATTCGCTGGCGGGGCTGCCTTGTCCACCTGCTAACGCCATCGTCGCAAACCTTGGAGGCACGACCAAGGCGGCGGGCGTCTACTGCACTGCGAGCGGGATCGGCGTCACTGGAACGCTCACGCTCGATGGTGGTGGTGACCCGGAGGCGACCTTCGTCTTCCAGGCGGGGAGCGGACTCACGACGGCAGGGAACGTGGTGCTCATCAACGGCGCCAAGGCGAGAAATGTCTACTGGCAGGTCGGGACGTCGGCCACGCTTGGCACGGCGTCGCACTGGCAGGGAAACATCGTTGCACTCACGAGCATCACGCTCGTCGATAATGCTACGCTGCTCGGGCGCGCGCTGGCGCGCAACGGGGCGGTCTCACTCGGCACGAACAATTTCGTGACGCTTCCCTAGCTAGCCCGTCGCGCAGTGAATCAATACTTGAATGCGACCTTAATGCTCTCGCCGCCGCCCTTGTTGGACGCGACGGCGAGAGCCTTTCGGTAGTCGCCGAGCGGGAAGGTGTGAGTGAGCAGCGGCCCGATCGGCGCTGCGCCGCCCGCAATCAGCAACGCCGCTTCTACGAACGCGCCGTGTCCTGCGCCCGCGTGTATTGGCGAGCCGTAGCACAGCGATCCGCGCACTGTGAGCTCCTTGAGCCACAGCGGCGTCCAATCGAGCCCGTTCATCGTGCTCGAGTTGCCGAGGAGCACGATCGTTCCGCCGGCGCGGGTCACGCGCATTGCGTCGTCCATCCCGCGCGCGCCGCCGATACACACGAAGGTGCGATCGAAGCCGCCCACGCCAACCGGCTTGCCGATGATCGGCTTCAATAACCTCGTGCCGCCCGCATCCGCGAGCGCCTTCGTATAGTCGCCGCGCGCGGGGACAACGTCCGTTGCCCCGAGCCGCGACGCGTGCGCACGCTGCTTGTCGTAACGCGCGAGCGCCGTGATGCGCGCGTCTGGGGCCAGCGCGCGCAGCGCCGCAATCGTCAGCAGCCCGATCGATCCCGCTCCGATCACGAGCACGCGCTCACCCGCCTCCGGGAGATTCGCGCGCACCGCGTGCACCGAGCATGCGAACGGCTCGATGAGCACGGCGCTCTCGTCGCTCATCCCCTCGGGCACCTGCACCAGCTGATCCTCGTGCGCAACGAACTCCTCGCCCCAACTCCCTCCGAGCCCGCGCGTGGTGCCGATCAGCATCCCCGGCGCAATGTCGCCATCGGTGAAGTGCTCGCACCGCGAGTGATGCCCGCTCTCGCAGGGCGCGCACTTCGACGCGATCCCGCGCGGCTCGCAACAGAGCAGGGGATTGGCCGCGACGCGCGCGCCCACGCGCACACTCGTGACGCCGTCTCCCACCCCCACCACTTCGCCGACGTTCTCGTGGCCGAGCACGAACGGGAAGCTCGAGAAGGGCGACGTCGACGGGCTCGCACCCAGCGAGATGACGTTGAGATCGCTGCCGCAGATGCCGCCGAGCCGGGTGCGAATGCGCACCCAGCGATCGCTCGGCAGCGCGGGGCGCTCGACGTCGCCGTAACGCGTGCACGCGAGCGCGCCGGTGTAGAAGCGTCGCGAGATCTTTCCCGCTGCGAGCGTTGCGAGGTACGTCGGAATCGGCGCTGCGAAGCGGATTGCCTTCACGCCGTCACGCCTTCACGCTCATTGACGTCGCCACGCGCAGCGCGCCAGGCAGGCACGAGATCTCGATCGTCGAGGACTTCGCCTGGTTGTACTCGCCATCGGTCTCGTACGCCGGCGGCGCGTCGAACTTGAGCGTGAACGAGCTCGCCTGCTCCGACAGCACCAGCGGATTGCGCACGTGCCTCCCGCTCGGCGCCGCCGCCAGCAGCGAGATGCGCGTGAGGGGCGAGGCGTCGAGAATGGAGATCGCGTCGAGTTTGCCATCGTTGATGCGCGCGTCGGGAGCGATCTGAAACATCCCGCCAAAGTTGCGTCCATTGGCGATGATGAGCATCAGGTGCGCGCGCGGGCCGCGCGCGACGGCGGCGGTCGTGATGTCCACCTGCATGCCGTCGAACTTGAAGAGCTGCCGCATGGCTGCGGTGAGGTAGAGCAGATCGCCGGTGACGAGCGGGATATTCTCGAGATCGTCGAGGACGGCGATGTCGAAGCCGAAGCCGGTCACGTTGAGGAAATATCGATCCTCGATCTGGCCGACGTCGACCATCGTTTCGGCGCCCTCCGCCACGAGCCTCGCCGTTGCGGCGATGTCTCGCGCGGGCGCGCCGACTGATTTCGCGAAGTCGTTGCCCGTGCCGGCGGCGAGCACGGCAAGCCTGCAGTCGGCGCCGGATGAGAGGATCGCGTTGGCCGCGTTGCTCCACGTGCCATCGCCGCCGCAGGCGACGATCGTCGTCGCGCCGTCGTGCAGCGCGAGCGTCGCGAGGCGTTTCTCGTCGCCCGGGCGCTCGGTGACGCGGACGTCGGTGACGCCGACGTCCGCGAAAGTCTTTCGAATGTCAGGGAGTAAACGCGAACCCCGCCCCCTTCCGGAGGCGGGGTTCACGATCACCGTAATGCGATCGTTCATCGACGCGCGTAGGAGGCCAGCGTCTGGAGCGGGTGGAAAGTCTGCAGCCCGTTCTTCATCCAGAGCTCGCGGAACGGCGTGAAGTCCACGTCCCAGTCCTCGAGCAGCCCGGTCATGGCCTGCGAGTGGATCGTGATGCCGCCGCGCTCCTCTTCGTTCTCGGAGAACTGGCCCGCCATCATGATGGTCGACGTGTACGCACCGTCTTCATCGTTCATGAACGCCTGGTAGCGGTGATCGACGTTCGACCACTCGTGCTCCGTCACGCGCATGTCGACGATCGGCTCGCCGCGATCCGTCGCGTGGATCGTGATGTGTCCGTCGCCGCGCTCCCACGTGAGCGAGATGTCCTGCATGTAGTGCGGCAGGTGCCAGCGCTCGATCGCATGCTCGCGCGACTCGCGCGTGGTGGTCGCGAGGCGGAACGGGTAGAAGGCCGAGCGCGGCATCGGCATCCCCGGCTCGACGCGCGGCGACACGAGGATCGAGAGAATCAGCTCGCCGTAATCGCCCACCGGACTGTCGTGAAAGTCGAACGCCATCACCGAGAGCACGCTCGAGCCGTGGTGCGGCTCGATCGGCTGCAGCTCGGGCGGCAGGATCGCGCGCGCGTTCTCCGTGGGGAACTCGAAGAATCCGCCGATCGCATCACGAAAGTGGTACTGCACCATCCCATCTGATTTGCTCATACGAGTATTCCCTCTTCACGAAGTACGCGGGCGAGAATTTTCACGCCCTCGTCGAGCTGTTCGGTAGTATGCGATGACGACACCGAGACGCGGAATCGCGACCGGTGCTTGGCGACCGCGGGAAAGATGATCGGCTGCAGGTAAATCCCCGCCTTGAGCAGCTTGTGCCCGAGCTCGAAGATGCGGCGGTCGTTGCGTACCATGATCGGGAAGATCTGAGACGTCGAATCGCCGACGTCCACTCCTTCCTCCTCGAGGCGCCCCCTCATGTACGCGACATTCGACCAGAGCTTGGTGCGTAGCTCCGGCTCGGCGATCGAAAGCTGGAGCGCCCTCAGCACGCCCGCCGCGACCACCGGCGAGAGCGCGCAGGAGAACACGCGCGAGCGCGCGAACCCCTTCATGTAGTTGTACAGGTTCTTCGACCCGGCGACGTAGCCGCCCTGTCCGCCGAGCGCCTTCGAGAAGGTGCCGATGTGGATGTCGACTTCATCCTCGAGCCCGAACTTCTCGGCGACGCCGCGGCCGTTCGCGCCGTAGACGAAGGCGGAGTGCGCCTCGTCGAGAAGAATGCGCGCCCCGTACTTCTTCGCCACTGCGACGAGCTCCGGGAGCGGACATTCGTCGCCGTCCATCGAGTACACGCCCTCGATGGCGACGAGCTTCTTCCCCGTGGTCTGCTTGAGTTTCTTCTCCAGATCCGCCGGATTGTTGTGGCGGAAGAAGCGCACGTTCGCCTTGGAGAGGATCGCTCCGTATACGATGCTAGCGTGCGCGTTCTGATCGGCGATGACCAAATCGCACGGCAGCATGAGCGCAGAGATCATGCCGACGTTCGTGCTGTAGCCCGTGGGGAACACCATCACCGCTTCCTTCTTCTTGAAGCGGGCGAGGGCCTCCTCGAGCTGGCAGTGGACATCCATCGTCCCGCTCAGAATCGGCGAGCCCGCGGCGCCCAAGCCGTATTTGTCCAGCGCAGCTTTCCCCGCCTCGATCACTTCGCGGCGGTAGGACAGGCCGAGATAGTTATATGAGGATAGATTGACGAGCTTGATGTGTTCGTGATGCAATCCTTCCGTCAGATCGACAATACCACTCGGCGGCGTCGACATTGCCTGCGCGAAGAGGTAGTAGCCCTGCGGAACGGCCTGATTGTACCACTCGTTGTAGGGCTCGAGAATCGAAAACGGGTCGTCGCTCGACGAGTAGAAAAAACTGCTGTAATCGTAGTCCAGTGGATTCATGCTCGTTCGCGCTTCGACTCGTGTTGCCATTGGTGACCTCCACATGAATGCCGACAGCTCATCGCCGTCCACCTCTCGCGCTCGCGGTAGCGCTCGCGGCACTGGACTCGCGCGCACGCTCCGCAGCGGCATGTTTTTCTTCGTCTACTCTATTTTTACACTTACGATATTCGATCTTGGGCAGCGCCTGATCATCTGGCCTGCTGTACTACTATATCCAGTCAAACGGCGGGCCATAGTCCGCCGCTGGCTTCGCTTTCTGGCAAAGGCATCGCTCTGGATCTCCCGCTGGTTCGGCGGCGTTCGTGTCACGACCATAGGTACCGCGCCAACCGAGAGCTGCCTGCTGGTGATGAACCACCAGTCGCTGCTCGACATCACGATCGCCGTCAACGCGGCCGAAGGCCCGCAGGCGGTGATTCCGACCCGCGAAAGATACGGCCGGGGCATTCCCGGGATATCCTCGCTGACAAAACTCGGCCACTTCCCCCTGGTGACGCAACAGCCCCGGCCCTCAAAAGCTGAGGTCGCTGGGCTGCTCCAGGCGGCGAAGGAACTCGCCAATGGTGAAACGACGCTGATCATCTACCCCGAAGGCCATCGAACGACCGACGGAAGCATCCTGCCCTTCATGCGCAGCGGGCTCAAATTGCTGCTCAGCAGAGCCCAGCGCCCCGTCTACTACATCGTCTCCGACGGCCTCTGGCACGCTCGCACGATCAAGGAAGCCATACACTCCTTCGCCAACAGCAACGTCAGCGTCGTGATTCGCGGACCATTTCCACCGCCGGCGAAGGAGGACATCGACACGTTCATCGATGAGCTCCACGCGCGCATGACTGCTACGCTCGCCGAAATTCGCCATCAATCGCCCAACCTCGCCGCCGGTGAGCTCGAAGCCTCTCTTGCTCGCTGACCCAGCGGTTCGAACCGATCTCGCCGCGGGGCTCGGCAACGCGCCCGGCCCCGATGCGATTGCCCTCGCCGCGATGCTCGCGCGGTCGTTCGGCGATGGCACCGTCGCCATCATCCACTACGGCTCGCACGCCCAGCATTCCGACGCGCGCCGCGAGAGCGCCTTCGATTTCTTCGTCATCGTCGACCGATACCGCGAGGCGTACGAGTCGCTCGCCCGCAGCGTCGGCACCAGCTACACGCCGCGAACGGCGTCCCTGCTCAATCGAGTTCTGCCGCCAAATGTCATCGCGGTGAACGACGAAGCGCACGTGCCGCCGCTCGCCGCGAAATGTGCCGTGCTCTCGCTCGAGGACCTGCGCCGAGCGTGTTCACCGAACGCGCGCGACCACTTCGTGCGCGGACGTCTCTTTCAGTACGTGCAGCTCGCCTGGACGCGCGACAGCGCGGCTCGGGCTGCGGTTACCGACGCCATCATCGAAGCACGGGTCGGCACGTTCAGCTGGGGACTTGCATCGCTCCCGCTCGAGTTCGATGCGGAGCAGTACTTCCGCGCGCTGCTCGAACGGTCGTTCTCGGGTGAGATTCGCCCCGAGCGCGGGGGCCGGATCGACGCCCTGCTCGGTGCTCAACGCGAGATCGTGCTACGCGTGTATGATGCACTGCTCCAACAACTTGCACGAGAAAGTTTACTCGTTCAGCGCGGAAATGTCTACCATTTGGCGAAGCCGGTGCGTGCGCTTCGGCGGATGCGCACGGGATGGTATTTTCGTTCGAGCAAGGTGCGCGCGACCGCACGCTGGATGAAGTACGTCGTGCTGTACGATGACTGGCTCGACTATGTCGTGCGGAAGATCGCCCGGCGGAGCGGCGTGGCGATCGAGTTGACCGCGCGCGAGCGTCGCTGGCCGCTCATCTTTCTCTGGCCGAAAGCCATCCAGTATCTCCGTTCCCGACCTCAACGCCGTCCTGATCAATAATGTCCACGACTACCTGGGTCGCCCTCAGCCTGATGGCGCTCGCGATCCTCACGATGCCGATCTATGCGGTGATGACGCGAAGTCGCGCGGTCGACGCGGACGTCGCGCGCCGTCCGACCACGATTCTCCTCGGCACCTGGGTGCGCGACTGGCTCATGTGGATCATCGCGCCGGTGGAGCGAAAGTTCGTGGAGTGGAAGCTGTCGCCGGACATCTTCAACTACGTGGGCGGCGCGTTCGGTCTGCTCGCCGGCATCGCGTTCGCGAACAACGAGCTCGCGCTCGGCGGATGGCTGATTCTCTTCGGAGGGCTGGCTGACATCTTCGATGGTCGCATCGCGCGCGCGCGCGGGATCGGCTCGAACTACGGCGAGTTTCTCGACTCGATGCTCGACCGATTCGCCGAGATGTTCGTGTTCATCGGGATCGCGCTCTACTTCGAGCCAACGTGGTGGGCGATGACGGCGACCGTGCTCGCGAGCGGCGGCTCGATGATGGTGTCGTACGCGCGCGCGAAGGGTGAGGCGGTGGGCGTGGACTGCCGCGGCGGGATCATGCAGCGCGCGGAACGGCTCGTGGTGCTCGCGGTGGCGTCGCTGCTCGACGCGCCGGTGACGACGGCGCTCGGCTGGATCCCGGGGGCGATTTTGCTGGCGGCGGTGACGCTGATCGGGTTGGGGAGCTTGGGGACTGCGGTGTATCGGACGGTGTACATCTGCAAGGCCCTGCGGGTGATGGAGCGGGAGGCGGCGGCGAAGGCGGGGAGTAACGCGGCGTGAGTGAAGAGTTGCCGTCTGCTCGAGTTCAGGGACGCACGACGAGTCCTGCTCGTGTAGTCGCGGTAACTGCTGGGCTTTCGGTATTCGGCTCGATCGTCGGAGCTGCAGCGGGTGCGACGGCGTTATTTTTCGCAGTGCTACTCAAGGGACAGCTCATCGACGATGCATTCTTCGTTTTGGGTCTCCCCGCGATCATCGGCGCAGGTCTGGGAGCGGTATTGACTCCCATTGCGGGTTGGATGCTGCTGCGCCGAGTGCCTTTGGGTCGCGCGTTCGCTGGTCTGGCCGCGGGCACCATTGGCGGCGGTGTGCTCGGATGGCTGTTCCTCGCGAGGCACATGGATCCGATCGTCGGCTCGGTCGGCCCAGCCGTGGTCGGCTTCCTCGTCGCTGCCATTGCGATGCGCTACTCCAAGAGCGCGCGCATCGTCGCTGGCGATTGAGTTCGGTTCCAAGAGAACGCTCGTCGTGGCGGACGAGATTGGCGATGGTGTGAGGATGGTCTGTGTCGCCGCACACACCCTGGACGAACCCGTTCACGAATCGTAGATGTAGTCCGAAGCTGCCGCTGGTCTCACCTGGGACACAGGAGGCTTCGACATGACGACGGCAAGCATCGATGCCTCTCAACGCAAAGCCGCAGGCGTCGTCGGACTCTCGTATCTCCTCGTCATCCCGCCCGCGCTCTTCGCCGGGATCTACGTCGCGGGCCAGCTCGTCGTTCACAAGAATGCGGCGGATATGGCGCAGTGGATCATGTCTCACGAGCGCCTCTTTCGCCTCGGCATCGCGTGCGATCTGACTGCGTTCACGATCGACATCGCACTGATCGCCGCTCTCTATGTGGTGCTTAGGCCGGTCAGCCGCGGTCTCGCGCTGTTCGCTGCGTTTTGCAGGGTCATCGAGACTGCGCTCTTTTTCTCCGTGACCCTCAAGTACTTCGACGTGTTAGGGCTTCTGAGCGGCGCCGACTATCTGCAGGGACTCGACGCAAACCACCTGCAGTCGCTCGCGAGGCTGGCAATCTCCGCCCACAACTCCGGCTACAACGTCGGCCTCGTGCTGGCAGGTGTCGGGAGCACGGTCTTCTGCTATTTGTGGCTCAAGTCAGGCTACATCCCCAAGGCGCTCGCGGGCTTCGGCGTATTCGCCTCCGTAATACTCGCGACGTTCACCTTCGCGTACGTCATCTTCCCGGAATACGCGAAGATCATTACGGTGAGCTACTACGGAGGTCCGATCTTTCTGTTCGAGCTGGCGATGGGGTTCTGGCTTCTGATCAAGGGCATACAGGAGCCGGGCTCTCGTCCGTCATGACCAGCGAATCAGAGCGACTCGCGCTACAGGCAGAAGTTCGATCAGCATTCGCCGGTGTAGTTCGACCTGCAGAGGATCTCATCGCTCTGCATCAATGCCCCGAGTGCGATGCTCTTCGCGCCGCATTCGCGCACGAAAGCTGGGACGCGATGTCGGATGACCTCATCGAGCGAAACGAACTTGCCCTCCCGTTGCTCTCGCCGGATGCGTTCGCGTACTTCCTCCCCGCCTATCTCCTGTATTCACTCGATCATCTCTCGTGTACGGCTGGGGTGACGGAGATGACGGTTTATGCCGTGAGTCCCAGCGCAGGCGCCAACGCCAACCTGGAAAATTGGACGCAGGAGCGCATTGCGCCTTTCACTGATCAGCAGGCGCGCGTGATAGATCGATTTCTCGAACTGGCCGAGCGCGACGAGGAGCTCGGCTCCTACATGAGTGATATCGCGGAGCGCCGTGTGCGGTTTAAAGAGCTTCGCGCGAAGTGCAATTCGTCCTAGGCTCCTACGCGAAAAGGCACCCGACGCTCAGGGCCGGGTGCCTCGTGGTGGTGCCTATTGAGACTTTGATTCGAGCGATTGCCCCTTACTTCCGCTTCACCAAACTCCGCAACACATACTGCAAAATCCCGCCGTTCCTGTAGTACGTCGCCTCCTCCGGCGTATCGATCCGCGAGCGCACCTTGAACCGCCTCACGCTCCCGTCGCTCGCCGTCGCCTTCACCGTCAGCAGCGCGCGCGGCTTCGTCGAGTCGTCGAAGCCCTCGAGATCGTAGCTCTCGAATCCCGTCAGCCCTAGCGACTGACGCGTCTCCTCGTCCGCGAACTCCAGCGGCACGATTCCCATCCCCACGAGATTCGAGCGATGGATCCGCTCGAACGACTCCGCGATCACCGCCCGCACCCCTAAGAGCAGCGTCCCCTTCGCGGCCCAGTCGCGCGACGAGCCCGTGCCGTACTCCTTCCCCGCGATGATGATCAGCTGCGTCCCATGCTTCTGATATTCCATCGACGCGTCGAAAATCGTCACGGGCTTCGCACCCGGCGAGGGTGCCGTCCACCCGCCCTCCGTGCCCGGCGCGAGCTCGTTGCGCAACCTGATGTTCGCGAACGTTCCGCGCATCATCACCTCGTGATGTCCACGCCGCGCACCATAGGAATTGAATTCCGAAGTCGGCACACCGTGCGCGATCAGCCACTTGCCCGCAGGGCTCGACGCAGGGATCGATCCCGCCGGCGAGATGTGGTCCGTGGTGATCGAGTCGCCGAGCATCGCGAGCACGCGCGCGCCACGCACCTGCGCGACGGGCTTCACCTCCGCTGTCATCCCGTCGAAGAACGGCGGGTTCGCCACGTACGTCGAATCCTTCGACCACGTGTAGCGGCTCCCGGTCGGGAAGGGGAGCGCCTGCCACTGCGCGTCGCCGTCGAACACGTTGCCGTACTGCTTGTTGAACATCGCGCTCGTGATCGACGACAGCACCGTGTCCTCAACCTCCTTCGGACTCGGCCACACATCGCGCAGGAACACCGGCCCGTTCGTCCCGATGCCGAGCGGCTCCGTCGCGAAGTCGATGTCCATGCGTCCCGCGAGCGCGTACGCGACCACGAGCGGCGGCGACGCGAGATAATTGAACCGCGTGTGCGGATTCACACGTCCCTCGAAGTTGCGATTCCCCGAGAGTACCGCGCACACGATCAGCTTCTCGGCCTCCACCGCGTCCACGATGGGCTGCGGCAGCGGTCCCGAGTTTCCGATGCAAGTCGTGCAGCCGTACCCCGCGAGATAGAAGCCGAGCGCTTCGAGCGACTTCATCACGCCGGCCTTCTCGTAGTAGTCGGTGACCACCTTCGATCCCGGCGCGAGACTCGTCTTTACCCACGGCTTCGACTTGAGCCCGAGCGCGACCGCCTTCTTCGCGAGCAGCCCGGCGCCGAGCATCACGCTCGGATTCGACGTGTTCGTGCAGCTCGTGATCGCCGCGATCACCACCGCGCCGTGCTTGAGTGCGAACTCCTGCCCATTGTACTTCACGCTCGCGCTCCCGCTCTTCGCCATCACCTCGGCAGGATCCGTCGCCACCGCTGCCGGCGAGAGCTGCGTGCTCGCGCTCACCGCCGTCGCCTTCTTCACCGCGATCGCGCCCGCGAGCGTGCCGATGCGCTCCATCTCGGCATTCCACGCTTCGTTGAACGACTGCTTCGACGCCGACAGCGGCACGCGATCCTGCGGACGCTTCGGCCCCGCGAGACTCGGCTCGACGGTGCCGAGGTCGAGCGACACGGAATCGGTGAACTCGGGATCGGCCGTGTTGTCGTCCCTGAACATCCCCTGCGCCTTGCTGTACTCCTCGACGAGACGCACCTGATGCTCGTCGCGCCCGCTCAGCCGCAGATACTTGAGCGTCTCCGCATCCACCGGGAAGAATCCGACCGTCGCGCCGTACTCCGGCGCCATGTTCGCGATCGTCGCGCGATCGGCAAGCGAGAGACTCGAGAGCCCGCTGCCATAAAACTCGACGAACTTTCCGACGACCTTCTTCTTGCGCAGAATCTGCGTGACCGTGAGCACGAGATCGGTGGCCGTCGCGCCCGCGGGAAGCTTGCCGTGCAGGCGGAAGCCTACGACCTCCGGAATCAGCATCGAGAGCGGCTGCCCAAGCATCGCCGCCTCGGCCTCGATCCCGCCCACACCCCAGCCGAGCACGCCGAGTCCGTTGATCATCGTCGTGTGCGAGTCGGTGCCCACGAGCGAGTCCGGATACGCGACCGTCGCTTCGTTCTTCTTGCCGGTGAAGACGACCTGACCGAGATACTCGAGGTTGATCTGGTGCACGATTCCCGTGTCGGGCGGCACGACGCGGAAGTTCTGGAACGCCGTCTGTCCCCACCGCAAGAATGCGTAGCGCTCGCGGTTGCGATCGAACTCGAGGCCGGCGTTGATCAGGAACGACGCTTCGGTGCCATACTCGTCCACCTGCACCGAGTGATCGATCACGAGATCCACCGGCTGCAGCGGGTTGATCAGCGCGGGGTCGCCGCCGAGCGACGCAATTGCATCGCGCATGGCCGCGAGATCGACGACCGCCGGAACGCCGGTGAAGTCCTGCAACAGCACGCGGCTCGTCCGGAAGGCGATCTCGCGCTCGACGCCGCCCTTCACATCCCACTTCGCGAGCGTCTCGATGTCGGCGCGCTTCACGAACGCGTCGTCCTCGTTTCGGAGCAGATTCTCCAGCAGCACCTTGAGCGTCACCGGCAGCTTCGCGGATCGGGATCCCGCGATCGCGCTCAACTTGTCGAGCCGGTATATGGTGTAGGCGCGACCATCCACGGTGAGCGTCGCGCGGCTGCCGAACGAATCGAGTGACATGCGTTCCTGAACTGGTTCGAGAGATGAGAAATCTAGCAGAACACGCCCTACATTGTGAGCGACACGGAGGGTACGAGAAAGATGACAAACGACGTGCTTCGGCTCACGGCCGAGCTGATGGCGATCGACTCGACGAGTGGCCAGGAAGGCGAGCTGATGGCGCACGTGAGCCTGATGCTCGAAAGCCGCGGATGGCGCGTCACGCGCATTCCGGTCTCACCCGGGCGCATGAATGTCTTCGCGACGTGCGTCCGCGCGCCGGTCGTGACGCTGTCGACACATCTGGACACGGTGCCGCCGTACATCCCGCCGCGCATCAACGGCGATACGCTCTGGGGGCGCGGCTCATGCGATGCCAAAGGGATCGCGGCGGCGATGATTCTCGCGGCGGAGCAGCTGCGCGAGCGCGAGCGGCCGGTGGCGCTGCTCTTCGTGGTGGGCGAGGAGGTGACGCACGACGGCGCGCAGGCGGCCAACGAGAATCCGGGGACGAGCCGCGTGCTCATCGACGGTGAGCCCACCGAAGGAAAGCTCGCGCTCGGCACCAAGGGCGCGATGCGCGCGACCATCCGAACGTCGGGAGTCGCGGCACACTCGGCATATCCCGAGCTCGGCGATTCCGCGATCGCGAAGCTCGTCACGCTCCTCAACGAGCTTCCGCAGCTCGAGCTTCCGCACGACGAGCTCCTCGGCGCAACGACGATCAACGTCGGACACATCTCGGGCGGCGTTGCCGACAATGTGATCGCGCCGCACGCCGAGGCGCGGATCATGGTGCGACTGGTGAGTGATGCGGAAGAGATGTGGAAGCTGCTCGAGAAGTGGGTGGCAGGGCGCGCGACGCTCGAGCGCGGCTCTCTGGTGCCCGCGATCCGGCTTGGCTCCGTGCCGGGCTTCGAGACGATGGTCGCCGCCTTTGCGACGGATATTCCGGCGCTCAAGCGCTGGGGAAAGCCCTATCTCTACGGTCCCGGGTCGATCCACGTCGCGCACACCTCGCAGGAATGCATCACGCGCGCGGAGCTCGAGGCGGCGGTGAAGGGCTACGTGCGCCTCGCCGAGGCGGCGCTGACCGAGCTTGGAGTCGGGAAGGAGATGGTTATATAACCGGGATGCTCCGAACGCCCCTGCTCGCCGCACGCATCGCGCGGCGCTACTACCGTACATACGGCCGCTTTCCCAACCTCCTCTCGCCCAAGACGTACAGCGAGAAGATCCAGCATCGCAAGCTGTTCGACAGGCGTCCGTATCTCACGGAAACAGCGGACAAGTTCGCGATGCGCGCGTACGCCGCGCGCATCCTTGGCGAGGATCTCGCGCCCGAGCTCTACTATCGCACCACCGATCCGCACACGATCCCGTTCGCCAGCCTGCCGCGCCGCTTCGTCGTGAAGGCGACGCATGGCAGCGGATGGCTCTGGATCGTGACCGATCGCGACACGCTGGACAAGCGCGCGCTGATCGCCGCGTGCGAGAAGTGGCTGCGTAGCGACTACTCCCGGCGCGGTGACGAGCCCTTTTACGCGGGCATCCCGCGACAGATTCTCGTCGAGGAATTTCTCGACGATGGGTCGGGCTCTCCGCCGGTGGACATCAAGTTTCTCGTCTTCAATCAGCGTGTGCACGTGGTGCAGATCGATGCCGACCGCTTCCGCGCGCATCGACGCAGCTACTTCGATACCGAGTGGAACCAGCTTCCGATCTACGACGAGTTCGGTCTGGTCGACGGACATGTCGCGCGGCCGTCGCGCCTGGGAGATCTCATCGCCGTCGCAGAAGCGCTGGCCTGCAACACTGACTTTGTGCGCGTCGACTGCTACCAGGTCGCAAACCGAATTTGCGTGGGCGAGATGACGCACGCGCCGGGGACCGGGTTGAGCCCGTTATTCCCGGCGATCTGGGATGATCGCTGGGGTGCATTGTGGGAGAAGCGCCTGGAATAGCCGCGCGTCGTCTGCCCTAGCGATCGACCGTCGCCTGCTCCATCGGCCGTGTCGTGCGCGACTGGCTCACGAGCGATTCGACGGTGATTGCCGAGGTGGGGCAGTGCCCCACAAACTCGCCGTCGGCCGGTGACCATTCGTGGTCCTCTCTCGCGGCGAATGCCTTGCGCTCCGCATCCATCTCGAGAATCCCCGGCGCGAGCGTCGTGCAGATGCCGCAGCCGATGCACTTCTCGCGATTCACCAACAGCCGGATCCAGCGACGCGGATAGATCAGGTTGCGCTCGAGCAGCCGCCCTTCCTCCAGCTCGTCGAGCGCGGACATCGTCCCGTCGTACCCGGCCTGGATCATCTCCTCGGCGTGCGAGAAACTGAACCAGTCGTGATGCCCCACGCGTGGGCGAATGAGCAGCATCGGTGGTCCCATCCACGTCGCGAGTGGATTGAGCTGCAGCGCGTGCATCATCACGGAAGCGGCGCGCATGTAGATCGCGGCGAAACCGCTCTTCGAAATGTCGCGCGCGCGGCCCAGGTCCGTGTTCCCCACATCCACCGCGATGATTGCGTCGACGCCGAGGGACGCGATCGCCGTGGGGAGATTGTCGATCGTGCCGCCGTCGACGCAGACGCGGCCGCCCACCACCGCGGGCGGAAAGAATCCCGGGAGCGCGCACGAGGCGTAGACCGCGTCGCGCACGTTCACGTCCTCGAGCCCCGGCAGCCCCCACATCACGATCGTGCCGCGCTCGAGGTCGACGGTGTTCACGAGCAGCCCGTTCCCGAACTCGCTGAAGGTGACGTCCGGCACCACGGCGTTGACGAGATCGCGGAGCGGCTGCTCGAGGTAAAGCGAGGATGCGCGCGACCGCTCGATGAGCATCCCGACGCGATTGAGGCGAAAAAGATCTCGCTTGGAGCACGCCTTGGCGCGCTCCTCCATCTCATCGAGCGAGACCCCGCCCACGCGCGCGGCGGCGATGAGCGCGCCGATGCTCGTGCCAGCGTAGCGCTCCGGCCGAATGCCGCGTTCCCTGAGCGCGCGCATCACGCCAATGTGCGCGAATCCCTTGAGCCCCCCGCCGCCGAGCACGAGGGCCGTTCGTTGTGAAGCAAGCCATGGCACCGTCACACTACTCCTCCGCTACGTGGTAGTACTCAGCCCATACACCACAGCTGGCGCATGGGCTGACCGGGCGATGGAGTAGAGGGCAACGTCGGCAGTTAGTTCGTATTCAGCTTGTACCCGAGGCCGATACGCTGGTTGTGCGCGGCGTCGCCGTGCCCCATACCAGTTGGACGACCAAGGTAGACGTAAAGTCCATACAAGCCGACGAGGGCGCCACCGACGGCGATGACGGTGCCCGCGTCGCCACCGACGACAATACCGGTGATGAGGGCCGCGCCACCAAAAATCATGAGACCGACGCCACTGCCACGGGACGGCCGGCGCATTGCGTTGGTGCTGAGCGCCGCATCGCTGGAAACGCGGGGCGAGAGCGTCGCCGCGTCCATGCTCGGCCCTGTCGCCACGGCGAGATTCGCGGCAACCGGAGCTTCTGTCGCCGGCGCCGTCACATCGGCAACCTGCACATCGGCAACCTGCACGTCAGCTGCCTGCGCGTCGGCGACCGGTGCCACCGGTGCCTCTGCCGTTGGAGCCTGCGCGTCCTGCGTCTGCACGTCCTGTGCGATCGTGCTCTGGTCCGGCGCGAATTCCTCGGCCTGGGCCTGAATGCGCGTTCCCGCAAGCGATACTGCTACGAGTGCCGCGACTGCGAGTGTGAGCTTGGCCATATGATCCTTGAAGAAGGTGCATTATTGGCTATCACCAACCTGCAAGTGCAAGGAAGATGCCCCGTTCAGCACGTTTGCGGAGAGTTCTCTTGAGCAGGCGACTGCCAAACAGTATCTTCACCGAGCAGTACGCCCTCCTCCAATCTCCGGGTTGATGCCGACTCCTCCGAAAAAGCTCAGAAAGCAGTACGCAAACAGCGACTATCCGAACGTCGTGCTTCGTTTCGAGGATGGACACGAAATCGAGATCCTCAAGGGCGCCGGAAAGACCTTCGATTGCTACGCGGGCGAAACCATCAAGATCCTCGCGATGTATGACAAGACGTCGAAGGAACGCGAGCTGGTCAAGACGCTCAAAGCGGACGAATTTCCGAACGCGTGACCGGCCGCGGAGTTACCGGGATACGGCACCAATCCTGCCTCCTGAGTAGCTCCCAGAGTCCGTTACGTCGGAGGGTCGTTGTGAGCTCCAGGCACATCTCGCTGCTCGTCTGCGCGCTCGCGCTGTGTGCGACGAGCGCCGGCGCGCAATTCGCCTCGGTTGTCCTGCCGCCCCGAGCGAAATCGAAGGTAGACACGATCGCGAAGCAGGATTCCGTCCGCCGCGCCTCCGTTGCGCTCGCGGCGCGCGTGACTGATATGAAAAAGTGGGTGGACTCGGCCGCCGGCGTCTCGATTCCGGCGGGCGACTCGACGATGACGGTGAAGAATTCCACCGCCGCTGCGGCTCCGTTCATGAAAGATTCCGTTTCTCTGAATCGCAACGCGCGCGCGCAGGCCGACTCCGCCGCCGCAATCACGACGGTCGAGGTGCACGACAGCACGGGGCTCTCGCCGCACGATTCGGCGAAGGCGGTGCCGCCCACGTCGAGGCGCGATTCGAGCAGCGACACGAGTAGTGGCACGAAGCGCTACGCGAGAGGCGCTCCCGCTCCCGCGACGGCTTCGCTGCTCCCGCTGTTCGCGCTCGCCGGCGTGTCTACGCTCCTGGCCGGCGCGGCGCTCCGCCGCTAGCGTGCGACGGACGCTCGGCGCCGCGCTCATCGCGGCTGGAGCGGTACTCGTTCTCTACGTGGGCTACCGCTATGCGAGCGGCGCCGTCGAGCGAGACGCGGCACGGAGCGCATGGGCGGCGCTCGAGGCGCGGCACGCAGTCGCCTCGGCCTCGGCGCTGGCCGCTGCTCCGGCGCACACCACGTACGTCGCGGGCGAGTTGGTGGGGCGGCTGCTCATCCCGGTCGTGCGGCTCGATGAGGTGATCGCCGAGGGAGTAGGCGACGACGAGCTCGATGCGGGGCCGGGGCATTTCCCGGGGAGCGCGTCGCCGGGCGAGCCGGGCAACGCCGTGATCTCGGCGCACCGCGACCGACACTTTCACTCGCTGGGACGCGTCGCGATTGGCGACACGGTGATCACGGAGACGCGCACCCTCCGCACGACGTGGGTGATCACCGGCCGAAAGATCGTCGGACGCTACGAGCCGTCGCTCTTCCCGTCAGCCGAGCCGGAGCTGACGCTTACGACATGCTGGCCGATTCGCTACATCGGGCCGGCGCCCGATCGCCTGATCCTCACGGCGAAGCCGGTGGTCGTTCCGAGGAGCGCGTAGGGCGCGCGCGAGCGGGCGCTATTGGATACGGACAAAAACGGAGTTGGACGGACACTGACGGAAAAAACACTGCTCACTGCGGACACGAATCAGACCAATGAAGACGAATCGAATCATGTAAATACTGGACTCATCTCGCCGGGCCGACCTCGCCCCGCGCCAGGTTCGATTCCGGCCTTTTTTTGCTTCTTTCGTGCTCGTAGTCAGCAGTTATGCCTTACTAAATCAAAGACAGGCAACTACGAGCACGAAAACGACAAAAAACAGCCGGAATCGAATCATGTATGGCTGGCTTCATCTCGCCGGGCCGACCTCGCCCCGTGCCAGGTTCGATTCGTCTTTTTTGGTCTGATTCGTGTCCGCAGTGAGCAGTATCCGTTCGTGTCCGCCGCTTCTCCGTTTTTGTCCGTAACCAATTGTTAGATCTCGACTTCCACCCCTCAACGCTCCGCCCCCTCCGCTGCCGGACGCGACGCCGAGTCCGGAACGCCATAGTGACGCCAGACGAAGAAGAGCGATAGGCAGAGCAGCGCGACAACCAGTATCCCGATGGTGAATCCGCGCTTCTCCTCCTCGCTGCGTGCTGCAGTGCTCAATTCTTCGCTCACAATCGCTCCGGTAGGGTTGATGAGTACTAGCGCAAAAGCCTCGCCACTGCCGGGCACAACAGTACAACCGTCGCTCGGGCACGCCAAGGGGTGACCCCTCGCGAGGCGATCGCTAACTTTCCGACCGGTCGCGTCACCGCTGTCGCGCCCGCGCGACCACTTCTCTCCCCGAGCCGCTCCCCCATGCGCCTTTCATCGTTCGCGCTCCTCGCCGCGCTCGTCCCGGCGGTCGCTGCTGCGCAGGCAAAGACCATCGCCTCGTCCGGCCCGATCACCGCGACCCAGATCGACGGCGACCTCCGCTTTCTCTCCTCCGATCTGCTCGAGGGGCGCGCTCCAGCCACGCGCGCGGACAAGCTCACCACCGAGTACATCGCCGCCCAGCTTCGCAGCGCCGGCGTCGAGCCCGGAGTGAACGGCTCGTACTTCCAGACGGTCCCCATCGACGTCGTGAAGGCCGATCCCGCTTCCATCAAGGTGAGCGCGACGGGCAAGTCCACGATGACGCTCAAGTCGCCCGACGACGTCGTCGTCTTCGCGGGCTCCGCGGTCGAGGACAGCAAGGCGAGCGGTGAGCTCGTCTACGTCGGCTACGGCGCCGCCGCGCCCGAGTATCGCTGGGACGACTACAAGGGGATGGATCTCAAGGGAAAGATCCTGCTCGTGCTCGTGAACGATCCGCCCGCATCGGCCTCCGAACCGAAGCTCTTCGGCGGAAAGGCGATGACCTACTACGGCCGCTGGACGTACAAGTACGAGGAGGCCGAGCGCCGCGGCGCCGCGGGCGTACTCATCGTGCACACGACTGAGTCCGCGAGCTATCCATGGCACACGGTCGTCGGCTCGTGGAGCGGCGAGCAGCGCATGCTCCCGCGCGACGCGAGCTCCCCGAAGCCGCTCGGCATGCGCGGCTGGATCACGGACAGCGCCGCGACCGCGCTCCTCAAGGGTGCCGGTCTCGACATGGCGAAGCTGCGCAAGGATGCCGAATCGCGCGACTTCAAGCCGGTGAGCACCGGGATCAACATCGACTTCTCGGCGCACAACAGCGTGAAGCATCTCTCGAGCGCGAACGTCGTCGGCGTCGTCCGCGGCCACGATTCGAAGCTCAAGAACCAGTACGTGGCCATCAGCGCACACTGGGATCACCTCGGCATCGGCCCGCCGGTGAACGGTGACTCGATCTACAACGGCTCGGTCGACAACGGCACCGGCGTCGCGTCCACGCTCGCGATCGCGCGTGCGGCGGCGAAGCTGCCTTCTACCCGCCGCTCGATGATCTTCCTCTTCGTCACGGCCGAAGAGTCGGGACTCCTCGGCTCGCAGTACTACGGCGAGCATCCGACGGTGCCGGCGTCGAGCATCATTGCCGATCTGAATCTCGATGTCGTGACGGTGAACGGGCGCGTGCGCGACCTGAACGTGATGGGCGACAACAAGTCGTCGCTCGGTCCCATGCTCGCGAGCCTGATCCGTCCGCAGGGGATGAAGCTCTCGCCCGACGCGCATCCGGAGGCGGGGCACTTCTACCGCTCCGATCACTTCTCGCTCGCGAAGGTCGGGATTCCGTCGGTCTCGATCGGCGCCGGCGACGACTACATCGGCAAGCCGAAGGACTTCGGCGTGAAGGCGGACGAGGATTACACCGCGCACCGCTACCATCAGCCGGCCGACGAATACAGCCCCAACTTCGATTTGAGCGGCGCAGCGCAGATCTCGAACATCGTGCTCAAGTTCGCGCGCACGCTCTCGAATTCGCCGGTGGTGCCCACCTGGAACGCCGACGCGGAGTTCAAGGCGGCGCGCGATAAATCGCTGAAGCCACTCTCATAGTGACGGCATGACCACCGGCGTCGTACGCGCGCTCCCTGCGGTCGCCTCGGCGATCGCGGACGGGCGCGCCGTGGTGGCGCTGGAGAGCTCCGTGCTCGCGCAGGGCTTGCCGATCCCCGCGAATCGCACCGCCGCACGCTCGATGGTCGCGGCCGTCGAATCGCGCGGCGCACTGGCGGCGATCACCGCCGTCGTACGCGGCGTTCCCGCGGCTGGGCTCACTGACGACGAGCTGGAGCGCTTCCTCGCCCGCGACGGCATCGAGAAGGTCTCCGCGCGCGACCTCGCTCTCGCCATCGCGCGCGGTGCGGACGGCGCGACGACCGTCGCCGCTGCGATCGCGCTGGCGCACATCGCCGGCATACACGTGCTCGCGACCGGCGGCATCGGTGGCGTCCATCGCGCGCCGCCGTACGACGAATCCGCCGATCTCGCGGAGCTCGCGCGCACGCCGATCATCGTGGTGTGCTCCGGCGCGAAAGCGATTCTCGATCTGCGGGCGACTGCCGAGCGGCTCGATACGCTCGGGGTCCCGGTGCTCGGCTATCGCACGGGCGAGCTCCCCGCGTTTTATGGTGCCGAGAGTGGTATCCCGGTTCCGAGAGTCGACGACGTGCAGGAGATCGTCGCCGCCTACAGAGTGCAGCGCGCGCTCGGCCGGCGCTCCGCGCTGCTCGTCGTGCAGCCGCCGCCGGCGGCGTTTGCGTTGCCGGGCGCGGTGGTGGAGCGTGCAGTAGTAGAGGGGGTACGCGAAAGTACACGCGCAGGAGTGCAGGGCTCGGCGGTGACTCCGTTTCTCCTCGCGTACGTCGACAAGGCGACGTCAGGACGTGCGCGCGAGGTCAATCTCGCATTGCTGGAACAGAACGCGGCGCTCGCGGGCACAATAGCAGTGGCGCTCGCGGCATCCGCGGTGCAATAGTGACCGGTGGCGCCATTGAACTTCGCGGTCACGAGCGACTAAAATAGGAAAGACCTTTCGACGTCGGAGGAAGCTCGCCCCATGGCCACGCCATTCCTGAGTTCTGAGGAGTACGATGAGCGGGCGCACGAGCTCTATAACGAGGGTCAGTACGATGCTGCGCTGGAAGTGCTCCGGGAGGGATTGAACCTCTACCCGGAGTCGGTCGAGCTGCACATCGGAGCTGGATTCGCGCGTCTCGCGCGCGAAGAATATGCGTGGGCGCGGCGGAGCTTCGAGGTCGCGCTGGTGCTCGACGCCTTGCACGAGGAGGCACTCGCGGGACTCGGCGAGACGCTCCTCAAGTTCGGGCTCAAAGACGAAGCGCTGAAAACCTTCCGCAAGATTCTCGACCTGGGCTACGACGACGATCTCGATCTCGTGCTCCAGGTTGGGCGCGCGCTCTTTCGCGAAGAGATGATGGAAGAAGCGAAGGAGTTCTTCGAGGTCGCGGCGCGCGAGTCGAAGGATCTCGCCGAGGCGTCGGCGTGCCTCGGCTACGTGAGTCATCGGTTGGGCAACGACGACGCGGCGCTGATGCACCTGCGTCGCGCGCTGCAGCTCGACGAAGAGCACTCCGAGGCGCGCATCTACCTCGCCAACATTTTGTACGATCGCGGCGAGTACGAGCCGGCGCTCAACCAGCTCGATCTCACCGCGCCCGACGATCACTGGGACGAGCTGGGAATCTGGCGCTTCATCGAGCTCAAGAAGTCGATCTACAAGCTCAAGGATGGCGACGGCGAGCTGCGTCCGTGGGAAGCGCGCCTCGGCGAGCTCTCCGGCGAGCCCGACGACATCGATGAGATGCTCGCCGACATCGAGCAGCGGGTGCTCGAGCAGGAGGAGGCGCGCGACAAGGGGCAGCTCGAGCTGTTCGGCGCGCTGCTCATCGATCTGGCGGAGCGCAAGAAGGACGATGCGGTGGAGCACAGCATCCTCATGACGGATGGGAGCGAGTACATGGGGAGCTGGGAGCACATCGTGCGAGAAATGCGCGACGCGAGCCGCCATCTCGCCGGTCGGTCGCTGCAGGAGTACATGTCCAACGAGGCCCGGCGCGGATACTCGCTCACGGGCGTGAAGATTCCGACGAGCGACGCCGAGAGCTTCATTCGCGGCAGTGCGAGCGCGGGGCTGCTTCGCATCGTGCGTTGAGCGCGGCTGATTTTCGCGCGGCGCCGCCAGCAGGGGGCGCCGCGCGTGCGTCCGGCCCTCTGCTGGATCCGGCCACCGTGCGCCGCCTCGTGCTGCCCAACGGACTCACGGTTCTCCTCCGGCGCGACGACACCGCGCCCGTCGTCGCGATCGTGACGTTCGTGAAGGCCGGCTACTTCGATGAGACGGACGACATCGTGGGCATCGCGCACGTGCTCGAGCACATGTTCTTCAAGGGCACGAGCGCGCGCCCCGTCGGCGCCATCTCGAAGGAGACGAAGGCCGCTGGCGGCTATCTCAACGCCGGCACGATCTACGACCACACGAGCTACTATACGGTCCTTCCATCGGCGAGCTTCGCGCGCGGCCTCGACATCCAGCGCGATGCGTACGCGGATTCGGTGATCGATGCCGAGGAGCTCGCGAAGGAGCTCGAGGTCATCATCCAGGAGGCGAAGCGCAAGGCGGACAATCCGTCAGCCGTCGCGACTGAAACGCTGTTCGAGCTCCTGCACGATGAGCATCGCATTCGCCGCTGGCGCATCGGCCGCGAGGAAGGGCTGCGCGAGCTCACGCGCGACGACCTCGTGCGCTTCTACCGCAACTTCTATCGCCCGAGCACCACGATTCTGAGCATCGTGGGTGCGATCGACCTCGATGCCGCTGCGCGTGAGATCGAGCGCCAGTACGGATCGCTCGTGGATGCGGCGATCGAGCGCCATCCGGGTCCCGACGAGCCGGCGCGCCGCGACTTCCGGTATCGCGAGCTCGAGGGCGACATCACGCAGACGCAGCTCTCCTTCGGGTGGCGTACGCCGGACACGCGACACCCCGACACGCCGCTGCTCGAGCTCGCGGGGACGATGCTCGGCAGCGGTCGCGGCTCGCGGCTCTACCGCGCGGTGCGCGAGCGCAAGCTGGCGACATCGGTGTCGGCGTACGACTACACGCCCACGGAAGTCGGCGTCTTCGTGATTCACGCGGAAGGGCCGCCGGAGAAGACGATCGACGCCGCGCGCAGCGTGTGGGCGCAGCTGGCCGACGTGCGCGCGAACGGCTTCACGGGCGACGAGCTCAATCGCGCGCGGCAGCTGCTCGAGGCACGCTTCGTTCGCCGGCTCGAGACGATGGAAGGGCAGGCGAATTTCCTCGCCGAGTGGGAGGCGCTCGGCGACTGGCAGATGGGAGAGCGCGAGCTGGAGCGGCTGATGACGGCGACGGCGGAAGAGGTGACCGATGCCGTGCGCCGCTACCTCGGCGAGGACTCCGCGGGCGTGATCGTGTATCGGCCGCGCGGCGCGGCGCCGGTCGCGGATGACGCGCGAGCGATGCGCGCGCTACTCGCGGGCGAAGGCGCCACGCCGCTCGCGCGCGTTCCCGCGCCGGCACGGATCGCGGTTCTGCCGATTGCACGCGCGAGCTTCGAGCGCGAGGAAGGGCGCGTGCGCGTGTATCGCACCGAGCAGAACGTGCCGATTCTCGTGCTGCGACGCCCGGGCTCGCCGCTCGTGCAGCTCGGCATTCATGTGGCGGGCGGCGCGACGGAGGAGCGGGAATCGCTCGCTGGGCTGACATCGATGCTCACGCGCACATCGGTGAAGGGGACGCGCTCGCGCTCGGCCGCGCAGATCGCGGAGGACGGGGAGCTGCTCGGTGGGTCGGTGAGTGGGAGCACGGCGGCGGAGAGCTTCAGCTGGGGGATCTCGGTGCCGGCGCGACACGCTGCGGCGGCGCTCGAGCTGCTGTCGGATGTCGTGCAGCACGCGACCTTCGAGCAGCAGGCGCTCGAGACTGAGCGCACGCTCGCGATCGCCGATCTCGAGATGTTGCGGGACGACATGTATCGGTATCCGCTGCGTCTGCTCACGGCGGAGGCGTTCGCGGGCCACCCGTACGGCGTGCCGGCATCGGGAACGGAGGAGTCGCTCGGCGCCATCAACACGAGCCAGGTGCGCGAGTGGCATCACACGCAAGTGCTCGAGGGGGCGAGTGTGATCGGCGTCGTCGGCGATGTGGATCCCGACGAGATCGCGATGCTCGTGGCTGCGCGCTTCAGCGAGCTGCGGTGGCGCGAGCGCGCGCCGTTGGACGCGCCAGCGTGGCCCCCGCCGCGGATTCGCGTGGAGTCGCGCGACAAGGCGCAGAGCGCGCTCGCACTCGCCTTTGCATCGCCCTCGCGCAGCGACGACGCGCGCATCGCCGCGGAGCTGCTCGCCGGCGTCGCGAGCGGCCTCGGTGGCCGATTCTTCGATCAGCTCCGCGACAAGCAGTCGCTCGCGTACACCGTGAGCGCGTTCACGGCGGAGTGGCGGAACGCGGGAATGTTCATCTCGTACATCGCGACCTCGCCGGAGAAGGAGGAGATCGCGCGCGCCGGGCTGCTCGCGGAGTTCGCGAAGCTGCGCGAGGCGCCGGTGACCGACGCGGAGCTCGCGCAGGCGAAGGAGTACGCGATCGGCACGCACGCCATTCGGTCGCAGAGCGGCGGCGCGCTGCTCGGTGAGCTCATCGACGCGTGGCTCTTCGGCCGCGGCCTGAGCGAGATCGACGAGCACGACGCGCGGATTCGGCGCGTGACGTCGAGCGATATGCAACAGCTTGCAATTCGGTACTTTGACGAGAGCGCGCTCGTCCAGTCGGTGATTCGAGGCACGGGGCGGCGCGTGTAAGCTCGCGCCGCTCGCGCGCGTTACGGCGCGGCGTTCTCCGACAGCACGCGAATCGCGCGCGCGAGCGACGCAGCTGCCGGACGCACGCGCCCGCCCGGCGCGCGCAGCCCGATCGGCTTTCCGTAATCGCTCGACTCGAATACAATCGCGCCCTTCACGGCGCGCCGGCTCGTCGCCCACGCGATCGTCCCCCAGATCGCGCGCGCCTGGCTCTCCTCGCCGTGCGCCATCGGCAGCCCGCCGGCCTCGAGCACCCAGTGCTCCTTCGGCTCGGGGTAGCTGTTGAGCCAACTGTCGGCGGTCTTCATGCGCGCGTCGAGCGTGGCGGCACCGCCGAGCCAGGGGAAGAGCGTGAAGCCGATCGCGTCCATCGGCGAGGCGGGAGCCGCGGCCCAGGCGTACAGCGCGCTGTCCCGCGCGCCGAAGCCGCCGACGTGAACGAGCACGCGCGTCTTCGGATTCGCCTGATGCGCGATCGTCGCCGCGCGACGGAAGTACGCGATCCAGATTGCGATCGGGACGCGGCCAAGCGCGCGCGAGGCGGCGCCGTTGGGATCGATGGCCGGGACGATGAAATCCGGATGGAGCACGTGCACGATGCGGCGTAGATCGGCGAGGCGCGCGTCGAAGTACGCGGCCTGCCGTGCGGGCGCGGGGCGCGGCTCGTCGGAGAGATCGAGGGCGACGAAGAGCTGCCGGTCGCCGCGTTCGTCGGCGAGGGTGTGCGCGAGCGAGTCGAGCGACGCGTTGCTCGTGCCCTGCGGCGAGAGGTAGACGCTCAGCGCCTGCGCGCCGACGGTGTCCGCGAGGTCGAGGTCATTGTCGATAGCGAGCGGAGGCGGGCCGCCGCCGAGGGTGGGGAAGATCTTGAGCCCCACCGCGAAGTCGCTGTCGGCACGCTCGGTGAGCCGCTCGTTCTGGTAGTTGGCGTAGCCGCGCACGGCTCTCGTGGCGGCGGGGACATCGAGGACGATCAGCGTCGCCCACGCGCCGCCGAGCACGGCGACGGCGGTGCGGAGCACGGTGCCAGCGCCGCGTTGCCCGAGCGTGGGCGGCGCGACGATCGGGATGTGCAGGAAGTGCGGAAGAAAGAGGGCGAGCGGACTCGCGCTGTAGGTGAGCGAGCTCGCATCGGCAGCGGAGAGCACGAGGATCGGCGCGGGCACATCGTAGCCGCGCGAGATGGCGAAGCGCGCGACGGCGACGACCGCGAGTACGATATCGTAGACGACGATCGGGATGCCGATCGGCGGCGCGACGGCGCGCTGCGAGAGCGCGTACGCGGCCTGGATGGCGATGACGATCGTGGTGACGGGCCACACCCACGCGAGCGTGTAGAGCGCGCGCCCGGTGAGCACCGATGCCGAGACGAGGAGCACGGTGAGCGCGGGGAGCAGGAGCAGCCCGCACAGCGCGCAGAGAAAGGCCATCGTGCGCTGCGTGGATTGCAGACGCGCGGCTCGCCCGGAGATGGTGAGGTTCCAGATCAGCACGAGCGCGGTGAGCACGAGATGCGCAACGGCGAGCTGCGCCGGCGCGAGAAGAGTGCTCATCCGCGGTTGCGAACCTCGCTGCGAATTGCTTTCGGCAAGAGCCGGCGGGTGAAGACGTCGAGCGCTTTTTGCGCGTCGCGAGTGGCGGGGGCAAGAATATCGAGCAGGAGAATCTCGCTATCGGGGAGCGTGCGCAGCGTGATGTGGCACGCGTCGAGAAAGAGGACGGCGGCGACGCCGCCATCGGGGAGCTGACGAACGACGGGCGCGCCGATGGTCGCAAAGCCGGCGGCGCCGGCGGCGGCGATGAGCAGCCCCGTGAGCGAGGTCGCGTCGCGCAGCGCTGGCGCCGTGACTCCCGTGAGGTCGGCGATGACGTGGGTGAAGGCGCCACCGTCCGCTGCAGTTTTGCCGCTCATTGCTAGAACATTGACAAGGCGAGGAACGATTTCAACGACTCGTTCGTCGATCTCAACCGTCCGCTCAACATCCGCACCACCGCCCACAGCACCTTGTACGCGAGATTGCGGTCGAACTCGAGCAGCATCTCGAACTCCGAGCGCGCGATCATGAGCGCCGTCGTGCCGCCGTGCGAGATCGCGTCCGTCGACCGCTCGCTCTTGTCGAACACTGCCATCTCGCCAAACATCGCGCCGCGCTTGAGCACCGCGAGCGCCTCCTCGCCGGCGCCCGGAATCTGCCGGCTGATGCGCACGCCACCCTCCACGACGATGAACAGCCGGTTCCCCGGCTCACCCTCGCGAAAGATGTACTCACCCGAGTCCCAGCTCTGCGTTTCGCACAGCTCCGCCATCTTCCCGAGCTCGTCTGGCGAGAGCGCGGCGAAGATCGGGAGCGACCGAAGGAGCTCGAGGGTGGCGGACATGCCTTTATGACGAGTGAGACGGGGTGAAGGGTTCTATGGCAAGCACTCGCGGCCCCCGTGTAACTTGGAGCGTGCGCCGCCCCCGCCTGTTCTCCGTGCCGAATTTGCTGTCGGCCTCGCGCTTCCCGCTCGCCGCGGCGTTCCTCGCGACGGAGCAGACGCAGGTGCGCGTCGCCCTCATCGGCGCGGCCTCGCTCACCGATATCCTCGACGGCTGGTTCGCCCGCCGACAACAGACCACCCGCCTCGGCGCCCTCCTCGATCCGATCGCCGACAAGACCTTCGTCCTCGTTGCCATCTCCGCCTTTCTCGTCGCGGGCGAGCTGTCGACACTCGACTATTTCATCATCCTGCTCCGCGACTTCGCAACCGCCGTCGGCTTCATCGTCGCGTATCTGCTCTCGGGGCTCGACCCGAAGAACTTCAAGGCGCGGCTGTCGGGTAAGGTCGTAACGGTGCTGCAGCTCGCGACGGTGCTCGCGCTGGTGCTCCACGCGCCCTTTCTCCGCGAGCTGATCTGGCTCGTCGGCGCGGCATCGGTGTGGGCGGTGATCGACTACACGCTGCTGCTCAAGCGTCAGCGCGCGAACGCGTGAGGAAGGGAGCGCGACTCGCTGCAGTCGCCTGGGCGACGCTCGCACTCGCGGCATCCGCATCAACTGCGCGTGCGCAGAGCACAGTCCCCGAGGTGCGGATCGACGGCATCATCGCGCACCGCGGCGCGCTCCAGGGCGCGCTCGGACTCTACATCCCCATCTCATCGGCCACGCACCTCGAGCTCGCCGCCGGCGCCGGTCCGTCGTTCGCGTCCGGCGCGGGCTCCAACGTGAGCGCACGAGGCGACGCCGTCGTCCACTTTCTGTTGGACCCCGGTCACCGCATGCGCTGGTCGCCCTACGCCGGCGCAGGCGTCGGCGCGCGCTACGATGGCGCTCAGCCCTGGCGCGGCGTCGCGATTCTCGTCGCCGGCGTGAACGCGCCCCGATGGAAGCACATGGTCCCCTTCTTCGAGGCGGGACTCGGCGGCGGCTTCCGCGTTGGCGCCGGGCTTCGCCGCGACGAGGCCCGCCCACGAACGCCCTAGAAAAACGAAGCCCCCACGCGTTACGCGTAGGGGCGGTGCGTCAAAGTGCAGGCATCTCGGAGATCAGGCAGCTGTCGCGGCGTCGACCGGCTCGCTTTCGACTCGCGACTTAGGCGGCTGCGAGAAGCGAAGGCCCAGCGTACGGAGCTCGGTCAGCTCCTCCTTCGTCAGCTCGTGGTAACGATCTTCGAGGTACGCCATCGTGTCGGTAAACCACTCTTCCTGGTGCTCTGGAGTCGCCTGGGGCACTCCGCAACGAATCACCTGCTGGAACATCTCATCTCGTGCTTGCTCGAACGGCGTTGGAACGCTCACTTCTTTGCGTCGATTTCTAATGTTGTTGGCCATGCATCCTGTGGGTGTGGAAGTCCTACAAATATACGTGCTGTCACTCTCTCAATCCACTAAAACGAGCTAATTTCTGGAGTAGTGGGCACCGCAGGTGGCGCAACCGTTCCAGGCGCGCTCAAATCGCGCGCCGAACGAGCTCATCAATCAATTGCGCCAACGTTTCGGGTGACTCTTCGGGGACGAGCCGGCCAACCCCCGGCAACTTGACGAGCACGCTTCCTGGAATGGCGCCCTGCAGCCGCTCCCCCATCCCGCTGTCGAGCCACTGATCGGCCTCGCCCCACACGACCGTCGTCGGCACCGCGATCGTCTTGAGCGCCAGATCCGCGACGTCCTCCGCTCGGATTGCCCGCGCGACCGCCAGCAAGTGCGTCACCCCCTCCGCGCCCACGTACGGCGCCAGATAGCGCGCCACGAGCCTCGCCGGCATCCGCTCCCGATCGGCCACGCTCCCCTCGAGCACGCGCCTGAGCAGCTGCGCCGCGCCGAGCATCCCGCGTGTGAGGCGGAAGGCAAAGCGCGCTGTCTCGCGCTGCACCACCTTCACGTCGCGCGCGGGGCACTCGTCGAAGCCCACGCTGTTGATCAGCATCAGCGCGCGCACACGCGCCGGCCGCGTCACCGTGAGACGCTGTGCGACGCCGCCGCCGGCGTCGATCCCCACCACCGTCGCGCGAGGAATGCGCAATGCCGTCAACACGCGATCGATGTGCTCCGCCTGCGCGGCGATCGAGTAGTCGCCATCGAGCGGACGATCCGACTCGCCGTAGCCGAGCAGGTCGACGGCGAGCGCGGTGTGCCCGGACTCGGCGAGGCGGGGCGCGATCGCTCGCCAGAGAAAACTCGACGTCGGGAAGCCGTGGATGAGCAGCACAGGCTCCCCGCCGTGTCCGAAACGCTCGACGTGCAGGGCTCCGCCGCCGGCCGGAATTCGGAGGATGTCGGCTTGGATGTGTAACTCCGAAAGGGTCGTGGAAAACGAAAGCTACAGCGGACGATGGTTGCTTGCGCAACATCATACTCCCAATAGCTTTCGGGCATTCGAGAGGTTGCAGCATGTCGGAGCCCGAGGAAACGTACGATGACAAACGCGCGCGCATGCTCGAGGGCTTGTTGCGCGAGCTGGCGGCGCGCATCGGAGAGCTGGATGAGCGCGGCGAGCTGCTGCGCTACGCCGGCGAGCTGACGAAGCGCATCGGCGACATCCGCAGCGAGCTGTTTCACTACGAAGTGCGCGCGACATACGACACGCCCGATATCGCCGAGAACCGTCGAATCGTGGACGACGCCCAAAAGAGAAGCGAGAGCCAATGGCAGACAAAGGAGTGGACGGCGGACGAGGACGACGACCCGGCGTGGTGAAGCAGCAGCGCGGGAATTCCCCGCAGCGCTTCTACTACGTGCTTGCCCTCGTGGTCGTCGTGGGCGGACTGTTCATCGTGCGTGCCGCGCGCCAGCCGAAGGTGCGCGCCAACGTCACCACCGCGCCCATCACGCCCACGCAGGCCGAGGGCTATCTCATGGGCAACCCGAACGCCCCGGTCCAGATCCTGGAATTCGCGGACTTCGAGTGCCCGGCGTGTGGCAACTTCTCCGTGATCACCGAGCCCGATGTGCGCAGCCGCATCGTGAATGCGGGGCTCGCGAGCTATCGCTTCTTCGACTTCCCCCTGCCGATGCACAAGAACACGATGGCCGCGTCGAACGCGGCTGCGTGCGCTGCGGATCAGGGGAAGTTCTGGGAGATGCACGATCAGCTCTTCCGCAATCAGCCCGAGTGGAACACCGAAGCCACGGACAGTCCGAAAAAGATCTTCCTGGGCTACGCGAAGGGGCTGGGGATCAACACGGACACGTGGGAAAAGTGCTTCGATGATCAGACGCACCAGCCGCGCATCATGGCGAATCAGGCGGAGGGCATTCGTCGCAAAGTGCAGTCGACGCCGACCTTCGTGATCGGCACGCGCCAGATTCCTGGCGGGATGAGCTACGACGTGTTCAAGGCGTACGTGGACTCAGCTGCGAAGGAAGCACCCGCGGCGCCGAAGCCCGACACGACGACGAAGAAGGCGACGCCGCAGTGACGCGCCGGCAGATTCTCGCGCTGCTCGCCGTCGTCGGAATCTGCATCGCGCTCTACCTCACGCTCTACAAGTACGGCGTGATCGGTGTGTTGAGCTGCTCGATCGGCTCGTGCGAAACGGTGAACACGAGCCAGTGGTCGATGCTCTTCGGCATTCCGATCGCGGGCTGGGGACTCGGCGCCTACGCGGCGCTGCTCGTGCTCGCGATGGTCGGCAGCACGGAAGCGCGCGAGGGGAGCGTCGCCATCGCGCGAATGCTCGTCGCGCTCGCGGGCTTCAGCGTGCTCTTCTCCGGGTGGCTCACCTACCTCGAGCTCTTCGTCATCCACGCGATCTGCATCTGGTGCGTGACGTCGGCCGTGTTGTGGGTGGTGATTTTCACCCTCTGCCTCGCGGACCTTCGCGCAGTGAGCCGCGCCTCGAGCTGACGATCAGCGCATCGAGAAGACGAACTTCTCGCTGCTCCCCGCGTTGATCGCGCGATAGATCTCGGGACCGTCCGCGAGCGAGGTCTCTGTGACCGGATTCGGCGGCCAGATGTCACCCCTGTCGAACGCCTCGGCGATCGGCTCCAGCATCTCGGCGCACGCTTCGACGTCGTAAAGCAGCGAGTTGACGCCTACGAGCACGCCGCCTCTTCGATAGAGCTCGCGCAGCGGGAGCCGCACGTGTCCGTCCGTGGGCGCCGCGATCGTCGCGATTCGTCCGAACTCCGCGATCGCACGCACCGATGCTTCCGCCCAATAGCCGGTCGTGTCGAAGATCAGGTCCGCGCCGCCTGCGAAATGCTTTTTCACGTCGCCGATGAAGGACTCCGAGTCGGTGAGCACGATGATCGGCACGCCCGACGCGCGGAGCGACACGGAGATGTCCTTCTCGAGCGCGGCGGCGACGACATGCGTGGTGCCGAGAATCCTCGAGAGCGCGATCGCGGCGCTGCCGACGGCGCCCACGCCAACCACGACGAGGCGGCGATCTTCGACTACCATCCCTCCGCGACGCAGCGCGTTCCATGCGGTGGTGTAGGGAACGCCGCAGCTCGCGGCGAGCGGAAAGGAGAGCGATGTTGGCTTGAGTGTGAGCCCGCTCGCGGGGACGACGATGTATTCCGCGTGCGTGCCGTCGTGCGTGAAGCCGAGCTCCGCGCCCGTGCCCCACACCTCTCGTCCGAGCCACTCCTCGGGACCCTTCTCGACGACGCCGGCGAAGTCGCGTCCGGGCGTGCGTGGCAGCGTTGTCTCGTGAAATGCGCCCTGCACGTTTTTCACGTCGCTCGGATTCACTCCCGCTGCGCGCACGCGCACGAGCGCTTCGGATTCGCCGGGAACAGGCGTGTCCAGATCGATGAGCGTCAACGCGTCGAGCTCGAATCGGTCGAACCGTAGTGCTCTCACAGCACCCTGTGTCGATTAGAAGTTGCGGATTAAGACGCTACGTCGAACAAAAAGTTGCAGTCAGTAGTTTGTATGCCGAGTGACACTTCTCCGCTAGATGCGCCGTATGGAGGGTGTACTCCGTAGAATGATACAATTGGTGCCGCTTTGGGGGCTTCCGTCGTTTAATCGGAGAGGCAATGCGTGATGGTACGCGCTATGCCTCCTGAGTCCGTGTGGCTGAAGAGCGCCGCACCGTACGAACTCTAGAATCGGAGCATGCATGTTGGGTCAGCTGTTCCCTGAAAGAATATTTTCCAGAAAGCTCAATCCGTCGGCGGACAAGCGACTGCGGCTCGCGCAGGCGCGCGCGGAAGAATCGATCGTGCAGGCGCACGTCGAGAACGCGCTGATGTTCGTCGACAACCTGGCCGAGGATCTTCCCTTCGATCGCGCGATCGAGACGTACGTGCGCGTGATGGGCATCCCCGAGCCGCTTGCGAGCACGGTGGTGACGCGAACGCTCGTCGTGCTCGGCGAGGATCTCGTTCCGTATCACCGCCATGGCGAGGCCGCTCGCTCGGAAGAGACGGCGCGTCCGCCGCTTCGACTCGACGACGCGTCCGACTCGCGCGTCCGCACGATCCGCCGCGCCTAGCACTCGCGGACGAAGGTGTCCGAGATACTGATCAAGCCCTTGAGCGCCTCGCCGAACATCAGCGAGGCGCTCAGCACGATGTTGATCGACGTCGTCGCGAACAACGGTTCAGTGAGCTTCATGCACCCGCTGGCGCTCGAGCGCGCGCGAACCTTCTGGGACCTCGCGCTCGCCGCGGCGGATCGAGGCGAGCGCGTGATCCTCGGCGCCTGGGACGGGGCGGAGCTGGTGGCGACGGTGACGCTGCTGCTCGACTGCCCACCAAACCAGCCGCACCGCGCCGAGGTCGCGAAGATGATGACGCGGCCGAGCCACAGGGGGAGGGGAATCGCGTCGGCGCTGATGAAGGAGCTGGAGCGATTGGCAGTGGAGCACCGGCGCACGCTGCTCGTGCTCGACACTGCGACGATCGACGGCGCGTCGCGACTGTACGAGCGACAGGGATTTACGTTCGCGGGCGAGATTCCGGACTACGCGCTGACGCCGTTCGGGGAGCTCACGGGGACGAGGTTGTACTGGAAGAGGATTGGGGGGTAGGGGGCGTTTGGTAATTACGAGCGCTTAGTAGCTGCTCACTGCGAACACGAATCAAACCAATGAAGACGAATCGAACCTGGCGCGGGGCGAGGTCAGCCCGCCGTGATGAAGCCAGTTCTTACATGATTCGATTCCGGCCTTTTTTGTCTTTTTCGCGCTCGTAGTTCTGGTCTTAATCGGCAGGGGCGAACTGCTTACTACGAGCACGAAAAAAACAAAAAACTGCCGGAATCGAACCTGGCGCGGGGCGAGGTTGGCCCGCCGAGATGGAGCCAGTTCTTACATGATTCGATTCGTCTTTATTGGTCTGATTCGTGTTCGCAGTGAGCAGTTACTACGCGCTTGTTTTTCGAAATGCGCCTAGCCCTCGATCGCCTCATACTGATCCTTCAACGCCGCCACCACCGCCGGATCCGCGAGCGTCGTCGTATCCCCCAGCGCTCGTCCCTCCGCTATGTCGCGCAACAGACGACGCATGATCTTCCCTGACCGCGTCTTCGGCAGATCCGCGCTGAAGATGATGTCGTCCGGCTTCGCGATCGCGCCGATCTTGTTCGCGACGTGCTCGCGCAGCTCCTGATTGAGCTCCGGCGTGGGCTTTCGTCCCTCGCGCAGCGTCACGAATGCGGCGATCGCCTGCCCCTTGAGGTCGTGCGCCTTGCCCACCACTGCCGCCTCCGCGACCGCGGGATGATCGACGAGCGCTGACTCCACCTCCATCGTCCCGATGCGATGCCCCGCGACGTTGAGCACGTCGTCGACGCGTCCGAGGATCCAGAAATTGCCGTTCGCGTCGCGCTTTGCGCCGTCACCCGGGAAGTAGAGATCGGGACGATCCTGCCACTTCGAGAAATACGTGCGCACGTAGCGCTCGTCGTCGCCCCAGATCGTGCGCAGCATCCCCGGCCACGGCTTCGTGATCGCGAGCAGCCCGCCGCCCACCGCGATCGGCTTCGCGCCATCGTCGAGCAGCTCGGCGGAAATCCCCGGGAAGGCGACCGTCGCACTTCCCGGCGTCGCCTCCGTGATTCCCGGCAGCGGCGAGATCATGATCGCGCCCGTCTCCGTCTGCCACCACGTGTCGACGATCGGGCAGCGGTCGTGGCCGATGTGCTCGCGATACCACATCCACGCTTCCGGGTTGATCGGCTCGCCCACCGATCCGAGGAGCCGCAGCTTCGAGAGATCGTGCTTGTCCGGATGCTGCGCGCCCCACTTCATGAACGCGCGGATCGCGGTGGGCGCCGTGTAGAAGATCGTGACGCCGTACTTCTCGCACAGCGCCCAGAAGCGGTCCTTCTCGGGCCAGTCCGGCGCGCCCTCGTACATCATGCACGTCGCGCCGTTCGCGAGCGGGCCGTAGACGATGTACGAGTGTCCCGTCACCCAGCCGACGTCGGCGGTGCACCAGTACACGTCGTCTTCCTTCAGATCGAAGATCGCCTTCGTCGTGAACGCACACTGCGTGAGATAGCCGCCCGTGCTGTGCACGATCCCCTTCGGCTTCCCCGTCGTTCCCGACGTGTACAGCGTGAACAGAATGTCCTCGGCGTTCATCGCCGTCGCCGGACGGGTCGCGGACGCCTTCGCCATGAGCTCGTGCCACCAGTGATCGCGCCCCGCCGTCATAGATGCAGGTGAGCCGCCGATCGGCTGCTCCGAGCGTCGCACGACGACCACGTTTTCGATCGTCGGCGTCTGCGCGATCGCATCGTCGGCGTTCTTCTTGAGCGGCACCACTTGTCCGCGCCGATAGCCGCCGTCGGCGGTGATCAGCACCTTCGCCTGCGCGTCGACGATACGATCGCGCAACGACTCGGCCGAGAAGCCGCCGAACACCACCGAGTGCACGGCGCCGATGCGCGCGCAGCCGAGCATCGCGATCGCCGCCTCGGGGATCATCGGCAGATAAATCGCGACGCGGTCGCCTTTCTTCACGCCGAGCCCATCGAGCACGGAGGCGAAGCGGCTCACCTCGTCGAGCAGCTCGCCGTACGTGAGCGTGCGCGTGTCGCCCGGCTCGCCCTCCCACACGATCGCGCGCTTGTCGCGCCGCGACCCGCGCGCATGGCGGTCGACGCAGTTCACGCTCGCGTTGAGCTCACCATCCATGAACCACTTGGCGCGCGGCGGCTTCCAGTCGAGCACTTTCGTGAACGGCTTCGACCACTCGAGCTCACGCGCACAGTCGGCCCAGAAAGCCTCGTAGTCCTTCGCGGCGCGCGCGTAGATATCGGGTGAAGATACGTTCGCCGCCCGAGCGAATGCCTCGGCCGGCTTGAACTTGCGATGCTCCTGCAGAAGGACATCGATATCGGTCATGCTCAGTCCATTCGGAAGACGAGGAGAATATCTTAGCGGACGGGCGCGCGGATGTCAGCCGCAGCGCGCCTCCGGACGTTGGCCCGCTCGCGGGGTGAGTGCTACACTTGCAGGCGTGATCGACACTGCGGACGCCCTCTCGGACCCCGAATTTCAGCCCGACTACGACCCCGTTCACCGCTTCTCGGCCTGGCTCGAGCGCGCGGGGAAGGCGGAGGCGACCGTTGACGCATACCACGCCGACGTCGCCGATCTCGTGCGCGCATTCGTGCCGCGGCCGGTGAGCGAGCTGCTCCCGCAGGATCTGAGCGACTACCTGCAGGCGCGCGCGAGCTTCGAGGGATGGTCCGTGCCCACAGTGCGCCGGCATCTGCAGGCGATCAAGTCGTTCTATCGATATCTCGTCACCGAAGAGGAAATTCGCGCGCCCGGGCCGGCGGAGCTGCTCGCCGAGCCTGTGCCCGAGCCGCGCGCGCCGCACATCATCGATCAGTCCGACGTCGCCGCGATCTTCGCGCATCTCGAGTCGCGCGCGAAAACCGACGCGGCGGCGGCGATGGATCTCGCGCTCTACGGCATCGCGTATCATGGCGCGCTGTTGATCTCCGAGGCGATCGGACTCACGCTCGACGCGGTGCGCGGCGGAGCGGCGGTGATCAAGCTCGAGGTGATCGGCCGACGCGGCGAGGAGAGCCAGCTCACGCTCGAGGGCGACGCCGCAGCGTGGATGAGCGCGTGGCTCGCGATCCGCCCGGAGCCGTTGCGCAAGGAGCACAAGACGTTCGTGTTCATCCATCCGCGCACGCGGCTGCACACGTCGCGGCAGCGCGCGTGGGATCGGCTCAAGCGCCTCGCAAAGGCCGCCGGACTCGATGACGACGTGGCCGAGCGCATCACGCCGCATACGCTCCGCCACTCGTACGCGGCGCATCTCGCCGCGCGCGCGCTCGACGTCGCGGCACTGCGCGCCGCGCTGCGCCAACGCTCGCCGCGCCACGCGAGCAAATACATCGCGCGCCGCACGAGCCCGGACGCGTGACCGACGGACCTTCGACACTCGCGAGCGTGATCACGACGCGCGGCCTCGGACGTCGCTTCGGAGGTCGCATCGCCGTGCGCGACGTGTCGCTCACACTCGAGACAGGCGACTGTCTCGCGCTGTTCGGGCCAAACGGTGCAGGGAAGACCACGCTTTTGCGCATGCTCGCGGGGCTGCTGCGCCCCTCGGATGGCAGCGGGAGCGTCGCCGGCGTCACCCTGCCCGGCGGCGCCGAGCTGCGCGCCGCGATCGGCTACATCTCGCACGCGAGCATGCTCTACTCGGCGCTCAGCGCGCGCGAAAATGTCGAGCTGAGCGCGCGCCTCTTCGGCGTGCGCGACGCGCGCGATGCTGCGACGCGCGCGCTCGAGCGCATGGAGCTCGTCGATCGCGCGGACATGCCAGTGCGCCAGCTCAGTCGCGGGATGCAGCAGCGCGTCTCGATCGCTCGCGCCACGGTGCACGAGCCGCGCGTCGTGCTGCTCGATGAGCCGTTCACCGGACTCGACGATTCAGGAAGCGCCGCCCTCGGCGCGCACCTCGCACGGCTCCGCGCCACTGGCACCACGATGGTGCTCGTGACGCACCAGATCGCCGAGGGGCTCGCGCTCGCGTCGCACGCGGCGATCATGCGCGCGGGCGAGCTCGTTCGCTCGGAACAGGGAGCGGCGATCGATCCCGTGGAGTACCTCACGATCTACCGCGAGCACGTGACGCATGGCGCTTAGCACGCTCTCCGCCGCCCTGCTCATCGCGCGCAAGGATCTCGCGATCGAGTTCCGCACGCGCACCGCCTTCTTCTCGGCGCTCGTGTTCGCGCTGCTCGGCATCGTCATCTTCTACTTCGCGTGGGACCCCACCGCCGTCGCGCCGATCGATCTCGCGCCGGGGGTGCTCTGGGGGATCTTCACCTTCTCGGGGCTGCTCGGGCTCCAGCGCTCCTTCGGCATCGAGCAGGCCGATCGCGCGATCGACGCACTGCTCGGCGCGCCGATCCCGCGCGAGGCGATCTATCTCGGCAAGGCCATGGCGAATCTCGTCTTCGTCGCGGCGGTACAGGTGATCGCGATTCCGGCGGTAGAGCTATTCTACGGAGTTCCGCTGTTCGAGCATGCGGCGCCGCTGGCGCTCCTCGCGCTCCTCTCGGCAATCGGGCTGGTGGCGGTGGGCACCCTGTTCAGTGCGATGGCGGTGAACACGAAGCTCGCGGAGATGCTGCTGCCGGTGCTGTCGCTGCCGTTTTTTGTCCCGATCGTGATCCCGGCGGCACAGGCGACCGCGCGCCTGCTCGCGGGGCGCCCCGAGAGCGAGATCGTGGGATGGCTTAAATTGCTCGTTGCTTTCGATATAGTGTTTGTAGCGGCTTGCATGCTCGCCTTCCCATTCACCATCGAGGAATGACCACTCCATCACCATCGGCGAGCGCGCGAGGCGCAGCGCCGGCGATTCGCGGCGGCATGGATTGGCTCTTTGCAATCGCCGTCATCGCCATCGCGGCTGCCCTCACGCGTGTGATCTACTACACGCCCTTCGAGGCAATTCAGGGGCCCGCGCAGAAGATTTTCTATCTGCATCTTCCGGCGGCGCTGGCAGCGTTCTTTGCGTTCGGCGTCGTCGCGCTGGCGAGCATCGCCTACCTCTGGCTCGGCGATCCTCGCCTCGATCGAGCGGCCGAGAGCTCGGCCGAGGTGGGCGTGGTCTTCACGACGGTCGTGCTGATCACGGGTCCGCTGTGGGCGCGGCCGGTGTGGGGCACCTGGTGGACTTGGGACGCGCGCCTCACGCTCACGCTCTTTCTCTGGTTCATCTACGTGGGCTACCTCGTGCTGCGCGGCGCGATCGATGACCCCTCGCTGCGTGCGCGCTACTCCGCGGTGCTCGGAATTCTCGGATCGTTGCTGATTCCGTTCATCCACCTGAGCGTGTACCTCTTTCGCACGCTGCACCCGCGTCCGATCGTGATCAAGCCGAGCGCGCCGTCGCTGCCGCCGGAGATGCTCACGACGCTCCTCATTTCGTTCGTGGCCTTCATGCTGTTCTATCTCGCGCTCGTGCGGCAGCGGTACCGGCTCGCGTCAGAGCGCGACTTGCTTACGATCGAGGAGGCACGCTGATGCCGCACAACGAGAATTACTATTACGCCGCCTACTTCGCGGCGATGGGCATCTATCTGCTGTACACGATCAGCGTGATGCGGCGGCGACTGACGATCGCGCGCCGGCGCCTCGCGCTGCGACGCGACGGCTGACGCACCCGGAGAACGAGTGAGCACGGGAATCGTGTACCTCGTGGGCGCCGGTCCTGGCGACCCCGGTCTGCTCACCGTTCGCGGCCGTGAGCTCCTCGCCTCGTGCGACGCGATCGTGTACGACGCGCTCGTGAATCCGATTCTCGTGGACGACGCGTGGCTCGGCCGCACGCGCGAGTGCGAAAAAATCTTTGTGGGCAAGCGCGGCGGACAGCCGTCGATGGACCAGGACGCGATCACCGCGCTCCTGCTCCAGCTCGCGCGCGACGGGAAGAGCGTCGTGCGACTGAAGGGCGGCGATCCGATGGTCTTCGGCCGCGGCGGCGAGGAGGCGATCGCGCTCGGCAGCGCGGGGCTCGCGTTCGAGGTCGTGCCCGGCATCACGGCGGGCGTCGCGGCGCCGGCGTACGCGGGGATTCCCGTCACGCATCGCGGCGTCTCGACGTCGGTGACGTTCATTACCGGCCATGAAGATCCGGGGAAGGACAAGGATCAAACCGACTGGGCCGCACTCGCGCGCGCGGGCGGCACGCTCGTGCTCTACATGGGCGTGAGCCGCCTGGCGAAGATCGCGTCCGCGCTCATCGAAGGGGGGCGCGCTCCGAGCACGCCGGCCGCGCTCATCGAGTGGGGGACGTATCCGCGCCAGCGCACCGTGACCGCGACGCTGGAAACTCTCGCAGAAGTCGCCGCGCGCGAGAAGGTCATCGCGCCGTCGATCGCGATCGTCGGTGACGTCGTGAAGTTGCGCGAGGAGATGGGCTGGTTCGACAGACGTCCTCTATTCGGCCGCACGATCGTCGTCACGCGCGCGCGGGAGCAGGCGTCGCAGCTCCGCAGCGCGCTCGAGATCGCGGGCGCGACCGTCATCGAGGCGCCCGCGATTCGCATCGAGCCGCTGGAGAAACGAGCGCTCCGCGACGCGCTCGACGAGATCGCGTCATACGGCTGGGTCGTGTTCACGAGCCGCAACGCCGTGGAGATCGTGTGGGCCGAGCTTCGCGAGCGCCGCCTCGACGCACGCACCTTCGCCTCGAACTGCATCGTCGCAGTGGGCCCGGGCACCGCCGAGGCGCTGCTCGCGCACGGGCTCGCGGTGGACGTGATCCCCGATCGATACGTGGCCGAGGGAATCATCGAGAAGCTGCGCGAGCGCGACGACGTGCGGGGCGAGCGCGTGCTCTTTCCCCGCGCGGCGGGGGCGCGCGAGATGCTCCCCAGCGCGCTGCGCGAAATGGGCGCCCTTGTCGACGAGGTCGAGATCTATCGAGCGGTCCCCGACCTCTCCGGGCTCCACACGCTCAGCGAGGCGCTCGACGCGGGGTCCGTCGATCTCGTGACCTTCACCTCCGCCTCCACCGTGCGCCACTTCGTGGACGCGCTCGGCCCCGACCGTGCGCGCACCGTCCGCGGCGCCTCGATCGGCCCCGTCACGAGCGACGCCGCGCGCGCCCTCGGCGTGCCGATCGAGCTCGAGGCGGCCGATTCGTCGATCGCGTCGCTCGTGGAGAGCGTCGTCGCACACCTGTCGGCGCACCCCGTGCGCTAGCGATTGCCCCCGTTGTCTCTCAGCTTTCGACCATGACAGCCCCCGTCCGAATCGCGACGCGCGCCTCCGAGCTCGCGCTTCGGCAGGCGCGCATGGTGCAGGCGGCGCTCGAGAAGGCCGGTGTCGCATCGGAGCTCGTCACCTTCAAGACCGTCGGCGACAAGAAGCTCGACGAGTCGCTGAGCGCGATCGGCGGGAAGGGGCTGTTCACGAAGGAGCTCGAGGACGCGCTCGCGGCGAACAAGGTGGATTGCTGCGTGCACTCGCTCAAGGATCTGCCCACCGACATGCCGGACGGGCTCGCGATTGTCGCGATGCTCGAGCGCGAGGATCCGCGCGACGTGCTCGTGGTGAACGATCGCCTCTTCGCCGAATCGATCGAGGATCTGCCGCGCGGCAGTCGTGTGGGCACATCGAGCCTGCGCCGGCGCGCCCAGCTGCTCCATCGCCGCGCGGATCTCGAGGTGGTGGAGCTGCGCGGGAACGTGCCCACGCGGATGCGAAAGGTGGACGAAGGGCAGGTGCACGCCGCGATCGTCGCGGGTGCGGGGCTCAAGCGGCTCGATGCCGAGCAGCGCATCGACGCATGGCTGGATGCGCCGGAGTGGCTGCCGGCGGCGGGGCAGGGTGTGATCGCGGTCGAGGCGCGCGTGGACGATGAGCGCATGGTCGAGCTTCTCGCCTCCGTCCACCACGCGCCGAGTGCTTTCGCGGCAATCGCCGAGCGCTCGCTGCTCGCGGCGCTCGACGGCGGATGCCAGGTGCCGATCGGGGCGCTGCTGATCGGCCAGGGTCCGAGCGCCGTGCTGCACGCGCTGGTGGGCGATGTGCACGGCAAGCGGATGCTGCGCGGCTCGCTGGAGGTAGGCAGCTTCTCGGCGCCCGCTGTGGGCAGTGCGCTCGCGATGCGCATGCGCGGCGAAGGCGCGACGGAGATTCTGGCGGCCGTGCGCGCCGACAGCGCGAAGATCCCGTCGCCGCAGCCCGAATGACTGCCGCCGCAGAATTACTTGACTTAGTCAACTATTAGCGACATGCCTTCGTTTCCCGATTACCGTCCCCGCCGCCTCCGCCGCACCGAGCCGCTTCGGCGTCTCGTGCAGGAGACGCATCTCGCGCCGTCCCAGCTCGTGCTCCCGCTCTTCGTGCGCTCGGGCTCAAAAATCCGAAATCCCGTGGGCTCGATGCCGGGCGTGTCGCAGCTCTCAGTCGACGAGATGCTGCGCGACTGCGATGAGGCATCGGAAGAAGGCGTCGGCGGCGTCATTCTCTTTGGCCTTCCAGACAGCAAGGACGCCACCGGCTCTTCGGCGTGGGACGAGAAGGGGCCCGTTCCCTCGGCCGTGCGCGCGCTCAAGCAGAAGTTTCCGCAGCTCGTCGTCATCACCGACGTGTGCATGTGCGAGTACACCGATCACGGCCACTGCGGAATCCTGCGCGACGGTGAGGTCGACAACGACGCGACGCTCGAGCTGCTCGCGCGCGCGTCGCTCGCGTATGCGGCGGCGGGCGCGGACATCGTTGCGCCGAGCGACATGATGGACGGCCGCGTCGGCGCGATCCGCCGAGCGCTGGACGAGCAGAAGCTCACGAACACCGCGATCCTCGCGTACGCCGCGAAGTACGCGTCGGCGTTCTACGGTCCCTTCCGCGAGGCGGCCGAGTCGACCCCCAAGTCGGGCGATCGCCGCGGCTACCAGATGGACGCCGCGAACTCCGACGAGGCGATGCGCGAAGTCTGGCTCGATATCGAGGAGGGCGCCGACGCCGTGATGGTGAAGCCGGCGGGGCCGTATCTCGACATCGTCGCACGCGTGAAAGAGGAGACCGGCTACCCCGTCGCTGCCTATCAGGTGAGTGGCGAGTACGCTATGCTTCTGGCAGCAGCCGAGCGTGGCTGGATCGAACGCGAGCGTGCGATGCTCGAGTCGCTCATTGGCATTCGGCGCGCCGGCGCGGACTTCATTCTCACTTATTTCGCGACCGAGACGGCCCGACTCCTCACATGAGATACCGCACCTTCCCCGGCACCGGCGTTCGCGTGAGCGAGGTCGGCTTCGGACTCTGGACGCTCTCCACCGGCTGGTGGGGCGACGTCACCGACGAGCAGGCGATCGCGATGATGCGCCGCGCGCTCGATCAGCACGGCGTCAACTTCTTCGATGCCGCTGACGCGTACGGCAACGGCCGCAGCGAGAGTCAGCTGGCCGAGGCGTTCAAGGGACGCCGAGCCGAGGTCGTATACGGGACCAAAATCGGCTACGACATCTACGACGAAGAGGCAGCGAAGGCCCGTCGCGGACAGAGCGAGCTCCCGCAGCGCTTCGAGCCCAAGTTCATGCGCTTCGCCGTCGACAAGTGCCTCGAGCGTCTCGACACCGACTACATCGATGTGCTCCAGCTCCACAACATCAAGATGGAGCACGTGCGCACGCCCGAGATCTGGGAGACGATGCGCGAGCTCGTGCGCGAAGGGAAAGTGCGCGCTTGGGGCGCCGCCTACGGGCCTGCCATCGGGTGGCTCTACGAGGCCGTCGAGCTCGTTGAGCGCGAGCCGGATATCAACACCATCCAGATGATCTGGAACATCCTCGAACAGCATCCGGGCACCGCGATGCTCGAGGCTGCGCGCGCGCACGCGCCCGACTGCGTCTTCAACGTCCGCGTCACGCACGCCTCGGGAATGCTCGAAGGGAAATACACCGAGGACACGGTCTTCGCCGAGAACGACCATCGGCGCCACCGCCCGCGCTCCTGGCTCATCAACGGCGTTCAGAAAGTGCGCACCCTGGATTTTCTCACGAAGCGCATGACGCTCGGTCAAGCCGCGCTCAAGTGGCTGCTCGCCGATCCACTCATCGTATCGACATTGCCGAACATCTACGACAACGAACAGCTCGATGAATTCGCATCCGCGAGCGATCTCGAAGATCTCTCGAGCGCGGACATGGCGCGCATCGCTGAGCTCAACGCCTCCAACTTCGGCGTGAGCGGCGAGACGCAGGCGTACAAGGGCACGATGCAGCGCGACAACGCCCAGCAGACAGCCGAGGCGACGCGTTGATCCATCCATGGCACGGCTTGGCCGCGGGATCGCATCCGCCGGAGAAGGTCACGGCGGTGGTGGAGATCCCGAGCGGCAGCCGCAACAAGTACGAGCTCGACAAGGAATCAGGACTCTTTCGCCTCGACCGCGTGCTCTACTCGGCCGTGCACTATCCCGCCGAGTACGGGTTCATTCCGCGCACGCTGGCCGAGGACAACGATCCCGCGGACATTCTCGTGCTGCTGAACGAGCCGACTTTTCCGGGTTGTCAGATCGATGCGCGCCCGATCGGCGTGCTGCGCATGACCGATCGCGGCGAGCCGGACGACAAGATTCTCGCGGTGCCGAGCAACGATCCGTTCTACGAAGAGTACTTCGACATCGCGGACATTCCGCAGCACTACCTGCGCGAGGTCGAGCACTTCTTCCACATCTACAAGGATCTCGAGGGGAAGCGCGTGCAAACGATCGGATGGGAGCAGGCGCCCCGCGCGATGCAGATCATCCGCGATTCGATGCTGCGTTACGAAGAGAAGTACGTCGTACCGAGCGGCCCGTGATGATGCGAATGAGTTCGGGCTCCCGTCGCCATTAGCTCACGGATGAGATGACGGCACGGCGCAAGCGCGGCCACATCATCCACAGCAGGCTGGCCGCGCTCGTGAGCGCGGACCCCGCCGCGCGAAAGCGAGTGCGTGACCTCAAGCGCGCGCTCGCCGGTGCGCCGCGATGCACGTTCCTCGTGCAGAACGATCCCGATCCCGATGCCATCGCCTCCGCGCTCGCGCTGCGCCGCACGCTTGGCTTCTCCCCCGCGCGCTCGCCCATCGTCACCGCGGGGCAGATCACGCGCCCCGAAAATCAGCGCCTGATCGCCGAGCTCCACGAGCGCGTGCGTCACGTGCCCGTCGAGCGGCTGCCGCTCCTCGCGCCGCTCATTCTCGTGGATGTGCAGCCGCCCTACTTCGGCGATGCGCTGCCGAGCGTCGCCGCGGTGATCGATCATCATCCCACCACGGGCTCGTATCGCGCGCGCTTCCGCGACGTGCGCACGAACTACGGCGCGAGCGCGACGATGGCGGCGGAATATCTGCTCGCGTCCAATCCGGATGGCGTGACGACCAAGCTCGCGACCGCGCTCCTGTACGGGATCATCACCGACACCAAATCGCTCTCGCGCGCGGCGAGCGATGAAGATCTGCAGATGTTCGCGCTCCTCTTCTCGCGCGCGGACCAGGTCGCGCTGCGGCGCATCCAGCATCCGTCGTACCGTCCGCTCGCGCTGCGCCGCTTCGGCGTCGCGCTCGAGCACGCGCGCGTGCGCAACGGGCTTGCCTACGTGCACCTCGGCCTGCTCCCCGCGGATCAGGAACACATCGTCGCGCAGCTCGCGGAGTTCTGCCTCGGCATGGCCGGCGCGGAGATCTCGGCGGTGTCTGGAGTGTTCGCCGGCAAGTTCGCGATGAGCCTGCGCTCGCTGTCGCCCAATGCGCGGCTCGGCGAGAAGATCCGCAGGCGCTTCGGCGAGTTCGGGAGCGCGGGCGGGCATCCGATGATGGCGAAGACCGTCGTGCCGCTCCCCGCGTGGCGGAAGGTGCACAAGTTCACGAATCAGGACGCGCTCGGGCGCAGCATCCGGCGAGAGCTCGTCAAGGCGCTGGCCGCGAGCAGATGACCGGCGGCGATCGCGGCGCGCCAGTGCTGCAGATCACGCCGCCCGCGCGCGCCGGATATACGGCGCCCGCCAATCTGAAACAGAATCACCCGTCCGACGCGGTGCGACAGGTGCACAAGCGCATCATCATCTGCGCCGACGGCACCTGGAACAGCACGAAGGCGACGGCGACGATCGGCAGCGATGCCGCGACGAACGTCTGGCTCACCTATCAGCTCGTGAAGCCCAACGCCAGCGACGGGACGCCGCAGCTCGCCTACTACCATCCGGGCGTCGGCACCGGCGGCTTCATCGATCGCGTCATCGGCGGCGCGACCGGCTATGGTCTCGATCGCAACATCCAGGAGTGCTATCGATTCCTCATCGATCACTACCATCCGGGCGACTACGTCTATCTGTTTGGCTTCAGCCGCGGCGCGTACACGGTGCGCAGCCTCGCGGGGCTCGTGCGCAACTGCGGGATCATCGATCCGGAGAAACTTCCGCTCGGCAAGGATCTCGACACCACCGTGCGCGAGGCGTTCAAGCTGTATCGCATGCGCGGCGATGCGACGGCGCCGAGCGCGCAGCGATCGGTGGATTTTCGCGTGCAGCATTCGCATCCGGACTTTCGCATCACGTGCATCGGCGTGTGGGACACCGTCGGCTCGCTCGGCATTCCGGTGGGGCTCCTCGGACGTCTCACGTCGCATCTCGTCGGCTTTCACGATGTGACGCTGAGCAGTTGGGTCGACTGCGCCTTCCACGCGGTTGCGGTGGATGAGCGGCGTCGCCCGTTCGTGCCGACGCTCTGGCTGCAGCAGCCGGACGCGCGCGAGCACGGGCAGCGCATCGAGCAGCGGTGGTTCACCGGCGTGCACTCCGATGTGGGCGGCGGCTATCCGTGGGCGCAGCGCGGGCTCGCGACGCTCGCGCTCCGATGGATGGTCGAGAGCGTCACGAGCGCGTGCAAGCTGGAGCTCGACCCTTCCGCACTGAATGGCGCGCCGCCGAGCGAGAGCGCGCTGCACGACTCGCTGTCGCTCTGGTATCGTCTGTGGAAGCCGGCCAATCGCACGATCGATGGCGGGCTCGGGCACCACGGCGCTCGCGACGACAATCGCATCACGGAGGAGTGCATCGATGAGTCGATCGGACGATGGCGCGCGAAGTACTCCGAGCAGCCGATGCCGGTGGTGAACAAGCGGTACACGCCGGACAACGTGCTCGAGTATGACGAGCGGATCAAGGAACAGGCGAACACGCCGCCGGTGCAGCCGCCGGACTATCCGAGCGATCTGCGGGAGACGGGGTTGCCGCATGAGCGACGGTGATCCGTTGCAACGCGGCCTTGACGCATCAAAAAACGTTGATATATTGAGATCATGACGATGGTAGCCACCGATACGAAGCTGGCGCGGGCCGCGCTGCTCTTTCACGCCCTCTCTGACGAGACGCGCCTCGAGATCATGGAGATGCTGCGCAGCGGTGAGCGTTGCGTCTGCGAGCTCGTCGAGGAGCTCGAGGCGGCGCAATCGCGGCTCTCCTTTCACCTGCGCGTGCTCAAGGACGCGGGGCTCGTTACCGATCGGAAGGAGGGCCGATGGTCGTACTACACGATCGTGCCCGAGGCGCTCGCCGAGCTTCACGACATGAGCGTCGCGCTGCAGCCGTCGGCGCAGCGGCGCGAGCTTCGCAAGGCCGGGCGCTGCTGTTAGCTCGTTGCACCGAAACAGTCTCTCGTTGGGCCAAACGCATCAATAATTTTTGATCAAGGGTGAATCGATGTCTGACACTTCCGAGCTTACGCAGGTCGTTCGCGACAAGTACGGCGATGCCGCGCGGCGCGTGCTCTCCGCGACCGCGCTCCCGCTCGCCGCGGAGAGTTCGTGCTGCGCGCCCTCGGTGGGAACCATCAATTCCTGCTGCGGCGGCGCCGCGTTCGACGGCCAAACCGATCCGATCACGGCGAACCTCTACGTGAATGGAGAGATAGACGAGCTCCCCGAGGCCGCGGTGCTCGCGTCGCTCGGATGCGGAAACCCAACCGCGCTCGCCGAGCTTCAAGCGGGAGAGACGGTGCTCGACCTCGGCTCCGGAGGCGGGATCGACGTGCTGCTGTCGGCGCGGCGCGTGGGACCGACGGGGAAGGCGTACGGTCTCGACATGACGGACGCGATGCTGGAGCTCGCTCGCCGCAATCAGGCCGAAGCCGGAATCGGGAACGTCGAGTTTCTGAAGGGGAACATCGAGCAGATCCCGCTCCCCGATGCATCCGTCGATGTGATCATCTCCAACTGCGTGATCAATCTCGCCGGCGACAAGCGTCGCGTGCTGTCAGAGGCGTTCCGCGTGCTGAAGCCCGGCGGTCGCTTCGCGGTGAGCGATGTGATCGTTCGAGGCGAGGTGCCCGCGGCCGTGCGCGAGAGCATGGAGCTCTGGGTCGGTTGCATCGCGGGTGCGCTCGAAGAGTCGGAGTTCGAGCGACTGCTCAAGGACGTCGGTTTCGCAAATCCAACCTTCGAGCCGACGCGTTTCTACGCCGCGGAAGACGCGGCGGCCTTTCTCGCGCAATCCGGGCTCGATGTAACCACGGTCGCGCACGAGATCGACGGGAAGTTTCTGAGCGCGTTCGTTCGTGCGGAGAAGCCGACGGACAGCAAGTCACCGTGCTGTGGCAGCGAGTGCTGCTCATAGTTTTGTGTCGAACCTACCTGCGAAGAAGGTGGTTAGTATGTCGGCTTCAATCGCACATCCTCCCGTAACGCTGCGCCCCGCCGTCGATGGCGACCTCGTAGCCGTCGAGCGTCTGCTCGCCGAGAGCTCGCTGCCGGTGATCGGCGTGGCGGATGCGTTGTGCAGCTTCGTCGTCGCCGAGAGCGAGGGACGCCTCGTCGGCGTCGTCGGCCTCGAGATTTGCTGCGAGTACGCGCTTCTCCGCTCCACCGCCGTCGCGCCGGAGTGGCGAGACCGCGGCCTCGGCCGGCGGCTCGTCGAGCGCATCATCGCCGAGGCGGAGGCGCAGGGCATTTGCGCGCTGTATCTGCTCACGACGACGGCCGAGCGATACTTCCCGAGCTTCGGCTTCGCGAAGACGACGCGCGATGAGGTGCCGGCGCCGGTGAGGCAAACGGCGGAGTTTCAGACCGCGTGTCCGACGTCGGCCACCGTCATGTGTCTTCCACTTCCGGTAACGCATTAGTGAAATACGCGCTCATCTCGGACGTACACGCGAATCTTCCGGCGCTCGAGGCGGTGCTCGCGGACATCGCGGCGAAACCCGACATCGCCGCCACCTATCACCTCGGGGATCTCGTCGGCTACGCGCCGTGGCCGAACGAGACCGTCGATCGAATTCGCGAGGCGAAGATCGCCGGGGTCGCCGGGAACTACGACTCCACCGTGGGGCTCGACTACAAGCACTGCGGTTGCAAGTACGAGGATCCGCATCAGGCGGAGCTCGCGCACCTCTCGTTCGAGTGGACGAAGGCGCACGTGCGCCCGGAGGTGAAGCAGGTGCTGGCGGCGCTCCCATTTCGAATCGACCTGCGCCCGCTCGGCGGGCATATGTCGGGGCCGACAGTGATCCTCGTGCATGGCGCGCCGACGCTCAACACGCTCTATCTCACCGAAGATCGCCCCGACTCGTTTTTCACCAGAATGGCGGAGATCGCGGGCGCGAAAGCGGGCGACGTGCTGTGCTTCGGACACACGCACCTGCCGTGGCATCGCACCATCGAGGGGATCCACTTTCTGAATACCGGAAGCGTGGGCCGGCCGAAGGACGGCGACTGGCGCGCGGGCTACGTGATTCTCAACGTCGACGAGGATGATGTGAAAGTCGAGTTCGTGCGCATCGAGTACGATCTCGATGCAGCCGTGCGAGCGATTCGCGCGAGCGAGTTGCCGAACGAATTCGCGGACTATCTGGTTGCCGGTGGCAAGCTTGCTCCCGCCGCCAGCGATCGAGACGGCGAGGCCGGTTGATGGCGAGCACGCGCGCCTCGATCGATCCGCGACGACTCACTGCTGAAGCGATCGGGACATTCTTTCTCGTGCTCATCGGCCCCGGCGCGGTCATGGTGAACGCCGCATCGAACGGCGCGATCTCGCATGCCGGAGTGTCGCTCGCATTCGCGTTCGTCGTCACCGCGATGATCTTCGCGGTCGGCCACATCTCCGGGGCTCACATCAACCCCGCGGTGACGATCGGCTTCTGGTCGATTCGCAGATTCCCCGGGCGCGATGTGGTCCCCTACATCTCGGCGCAATGCATCGGCGCGATCGCGGCGTCGGCGGTGTCTCGCTCGGTACTTGGTATCGTCGGACAAATGGGCGCGACGCTCCCCGCGCGTGCCCTCGGAGTAGGTGCAGGCGGCGCACTCGCTATCGAGTGGCTACTCTCCTTCGTGCTCATGTTCGTGATCATGGCCGTCGCCACCGACGACCGCGTCGCGGAAGGGTTCGCGGCGATCGCGATCGGACTCACCGTGGGCTTTTGCGCGATGATGGGCGGGCCGCTCACCGGCGCGTCGATGAATCCCGCGCGCTCGCTCGGCCCCGCGGTGATCGGAGGCTTCTGGGACGCGCACTGGGTGTACTGGCTCGCGCCGGTCACCGGCATGCTCGCCGCCGCGCGGTGCTACGAATACCTGCGCGGCGCGGCGAGTCGCGCGAGTGATGCGATATCCGCGAGCGCGAAGCCGATCGGACTCGAGGGGCCGATCGACTAGGTGGTAGTCTACTGCGGCGCGACCTCGTGGAACGTCAGCGTCGACTCGTGCTGCTGTGTGCTCCGTAGCGTCCACAGCTCGTCGAACACGAGCAGCGACAGCCCCTTCGCGTCGTACAGGCGCATGCGCCCGCCGCCGCGCGCCGCGCGCTCGATCGCAGACTCCGGCCCCTCGACCCAGCGCGGATAGCGATAGGGCAGGCGCTCGATGCGGCACGGCGCGCCGTATTCGTTCTCGAGGCGAAAGAGCATCACGTCGAACTGCAGCATACCCACCGCGCCGATCACGGGATTTGGTCCGCCGTCGGGTTCCGTGAAGAACACCTGCGCAGCGCCTTCCTCGGTGAGCTGACGCAGCCCCGCGTCGAGCTGCTTGCGGCGCATCGGGTCAGTGCCGATGATGCGCGCGAAGTGCTCAGGCGCAAAGCGCGGAATGCCGCGATACTCCACGTCGCCGTTGGGCGAGAGTGTGTCGCCGATGCGCAGCGTCCCCTTGTCGACGACACCGATCACGTCGCCCGGCCACGCCTCTTCCACCGCGCTGCGCTCGCGCGCGAGAAACTGCTGCGGCGCCGGGAGCCGCACGATCTTCCCCGTGCGGCCGAGCTTCACCTGCATTCCCGCCTCGAAGCGTCCCGAGCACACGCGCACAAAGGCGATGCGATCGCGATGCCGCGGATCCATGTTCGCCTGGATCTTGAACACGAACCCCGAGAATTCCGGATTCGTCGGCTCGACGGTGCCCGCAGTGGACTCGTGCGGCGAAGGCGCCGGCGCGAGATCGAGAAACTCCTCGAGAAACGGTTCGACGCCGAAGTTCGTGAGCGCGCTCCCGAAGAACACCGGCGAGAGATCGCCCGTGAGCAGCGCCGCATGATCGAACTCGTGTCCCGCCGCGTCGAGCAGCCCGATCTCCTGCACGAGCCGGTGATGCGCGTCTTCGCCGAGCAGCTCGATGAGCGCGGGATCGTTGAGGTCGGAGCTCTCCGACTGCGCCATCCGCGAGCCGTGGTCGGTGCCGCGCTCGAACATCTCGACGCGCTTGCGCCGGCGATCGTACACGCCGGCGAAGACGCTGTCCCGGTAGATGGGCCACGTCACCGGGTAGCAGCCGATCTCCAGGTCAGCCTCGACGTCGCTGATCAGCTTGAGCGGATCCTCGCCCGCGCGATCGCACTTGTTGACGAAGGTGAAGATCGGCATGCGGCGTCGCTTGCACACCGCGAACAGCTGCCGCGTGCGATCTTCGACGCCGCGGCGATTGTCGAGCAACATCACCGCGCTGTCCGCCGCCATCAGCGTGCGATACGTGTCCTCGGAGAAGTCCTCGTGTCCCGGCGTGTCGAGGAGGTTGATCCGGAAGCCGAGATAGTCGAACTGAAGGACGCTCGACGTGACCGAGATTCCGCGCTGCCGTTCGAGCTCCATCCAATCGGACGTCGCGTGTCGCTCGGCGCGGCGGGACTTTACGGAGCCGGCGAGGTGGATCGCGCCACCGTAGAGGAGGAGCTTCTCGGTGAGGGTGGTTTTGCCGGCGTCTGGGTGCGAGATGATCGCGAAGGTGCGCCGTCGCTCGGTTTCGCGAGCGAGGAGGGCGTCCTGCGATTTCGAGGTGAGGGGGCCGGTGTCGGGAAGGTCAGTGCTGGGCATCTGCACGGAATTTACCATTTCCCGCGCCGGGATTCTCAGTGGAATGGGAGGAGCGTGACGGTTGTCAGGCCGTACTCGCTCAGGGAGGCGAGGGCCGCACAGATGGCGGCCTTAGAAAAGTGGATCGCTGCATTCGCGCGGGACTAGGCGTGTGACTTCTGAAAGCCGCGCGGAAACCAGACACCCGCCCAAATTGGCGCCTCCATATTCGGCACCACGTGCTTCTGATCAAGCGTCTGGATATCTACGTCGGCGATCACTTCGCTCACCGGCGGTGCCTTCGGCCAGCACTCGGCGCGCGTCGCCACCGCGAGCGCGCGCGCCTCGGCCTCGGTCTGCGCGGTAACGCCGATGCCGAGGTGGCCAGGTATGGGAAACCAGTACCGGTGAAGGGAGGACTTCATCTTCGCTGCTCCAATGCGACGAGTCGGCCGGATGATCGCTGCGTTAAGCTCTGAACTCGGCCGACGGAGTTCGCTCTCTGGCCTCGCGGAAGGGCTAGGGGATCACGGGGTAGATTGCGTACTGTCGCTCTCGAGTTGCTTGGCGATCGAAGTGCCGAGGCGCAATCCCCACTGCCTACCGGCTTGCATGCTCTCCTGCAAGATAGCCGGCGATTCTGCGATCATCTTTTGGCCGACAGGTGTTTGATAGAACAAGATGAGTTGACGTAGCTCGTCGGATGAAAAGTGATGATCGTAGACATTGACGATCATGTCCTCAAAGTCCCCTCGCCGGTTTCGCACCTCAGCAAGAAAGCGATCCAAGAAAACCGCAGGGAGTCGAGGGTTCGCCGCGCGTTGAGCGGAAATGGCGGTCTCGATTGCCGAAATCCCGAGATCAACCGCATGCGTCATCGTCAACAGTTGATGGATGAGCACCACTTTGGCCGAATCGTGAGGCTGCGTCTGGGTCGTGTCCTGGCCCCGGGCGGAGGCGCTGACACTGAGTAGCAGAGTTGCCGCAACGCCCGCACACAGGACTGCTCGCATCGGTGCTCCTATGGAATGAGAGTGACAACGGGTGCGCTCAACACGTGCGTCGAATCGGGAGAGAACAAATCAGAGCCGGTCGGAGAGTCGAGCATGTACTCAACCACTCGTCATATCGCATACGGCGGCAATGACGTGCGATGACCTCGCAGATCCGCGCCGCCTCGGCCGCGGATTATGCTATGGACATGTCAATCGGCGTGAAGGTAAAATCGGGCCGTATTGCGCCGCAGCTAAGCTGCGACCGACTCGATCAGAGCGCGCGGTGAATCAGCTCGCGAATCCGAGAATCGTTTCGCGGCTTCAGCGTTCGTCGGGTCGCAATTCTGCGAGCACGGTCCGAATCCGATCGGTCGTCGCTCCCCATTCCTGCAACACGCTTGCGGCGGCCTCGCCTTGAAGGCGCGCAATGCCAAGCAGGATGTACGTGGGCCCCAGGTCATCAGCTTCGAGCGCCGACGCCTCGTGCATCGCAAACTCGAGCACGCGCCTCGCGCCGGACGAATAGGGAACGTCGGGACCGTCGTTGTCAGCTCGTCCCGGCGAAAGTCTTGCGAGCGTCGCTCGGCGGATGTCGACCGGATCGATGTTCAGCCCCGACCAAACTTGAAGCAGCGTCCGATCATCGCTGCTTGCCAAGCCGAGGAGGATGTGTTCGGGTCTGATATAATCATGCTTGAGCGCAGAGCACTCTTGGCGAGCGGCCGCTAACGATAGTCGAGCGGTTTCAGTGATGCTGTAACCCTGCATCGAATTCCTCGCTAAATGGCCTCGACATGAGAACTCACAAGCGCGATCGGGCGAACGAAAGCTTCTTTTTCTCCGATGCGGTGAGCAGATCCACGTAAGGTTCAAGCAGGGCGACTACGCGGCGATAATCGTGTTTGCGAAAGGCCTCGGCCGCCGCGGCTGCTGCCGACCGATGCTCATTCTCTCGCAGACTTGCCTGGAAGGTGTCTCGAGCGCGAGATCGTGCGGCTTCGATGCGCGCAATCGCGCTCGCTGGTGCAACGGCGATCTCTTTCTGGAGCGTCGTTACCGCGCGCGCAAGCTCACCGACAATGCTCACCATGCGATCGAGGGTGAGAACAAATTCGGTATTTCGCGGCGCGACATCCGGTCGGTCCAAAGCATCGGCCCATTCCCAGAGTTCGTATCGCGCCGTGTCGCTGGCGGGCCCGAGCTCGGTGCTGATGCGGAACTCCCTGTCACCAAACCGAACGGTGCCGGCAACCAGAGAGTTCGTGAAGGCGGCGGTGACCAGAAAGAAAACGTTGGTTATCTGCTCCGGCGAAACGGCAGTCATGCCTTCCTCAGTGCGCTGGCTGACAGTGACGTTCCAGGAAGCGGACGGTTCCTCCACTAGGGGCGAGAAATCCGAGGTTGTACTCGCGAGGAATGCGTGGACGAGCGCTGCGATGTCGTAACGGTGCGCTTTACCGGGCGAGTTGTCGCTCATATGAATTCGACAACGTTGCGTGAACCCATTTAGCTGCTGTTCACCCAGAGGATGAGCGACGAGCACCGCATCGACAATCGCCGTGCTCTATTCCTGCCGCATGGCCATTGTCGGGGGCACGGCCGCGGCCCGCCTCGCCGGCAGCCAACTGGCAAGCAGCGCTACCACCGCGAGGAGCGCCGCGGTCGCACCGAGCGTCACCGGATCGTGCGGCGCGATGCCGAACAGCTGTGCGCGCAGCAGTCCGCTGAGGAACAGCGCACCGAGCACGCCGAGCGCGAGTCCGGCTCCTGCCCGAGTCATCGCCTGGCCGATCACCAGCCAGCGCACTCCGCCAGGCGACGCGCCGAGGGCGAGGCGCACTCCGATCTCACGCGTGCGCCGTCCCACGACGTACGTCATGACGCCGTAGATGCCGATCGCGGCCAGCGTGCAGGCCGCGATTCCGAACATCGACAGCAATACCGTGAGGAATCGACGCGATGCGATTGTCTCGCCGAAGACCTGGTCGAGGGTGCGCGTGGCGAGAAGCGGCACGCTGGGATCGATCCCGCGAATCGCGGCGCGCACCTGCGGCATCAGGACCATCGGCTCGCCGGTCGTGTGGATCATGATGTCCAGCCCGGGTGTCGTGTACTGCGCGTGCGGCAGGAACACGTACGGGCGCACCTGCTCCACGAGCCCGGAGCGGCGCGCGTCGGCGATCACGCCGACAATCGTGATCCAGCCGTCATCGTTGTCCGGCATGCCAAAAGAAAATCGCCGCCCGATCGGGTCCTCACCGCGGAAGAACTGGCGCACGAAAGTCTCACTCACCACGGCGACTGCTGGCGACCCGCGCTTGTCTGTCGGTTGAATGCCACGTCCCCGGAGCAGCCGCATGCGCAATGTCCCGACGAGATCTGGCGTAACCGCATCGAACGCAACTGGCAGTGCCTGGAGAGCAGCCGGCAACGTGACGCCCTGAATCACTATCGCGGCGGAGTTGGGAAGCGGGTCGAGGACGAAGGTCGATATGCCGGCGGCGGACCGGACGCCGGGGATCGCCTGCAGCGACGCAAGCACCCGATCATAGAACGCGGTGATCTGTTCTGGCTGGGCATACCTCTGACCGCGCGGGTTCAACTGCACGACCGCGACGCGATCCGAGTCGAAGCCGGGATCGACCTGCTGCATCTTCGCGAAGCTGCGCAGCATGAGTCCAGCGCCCGCAAGCAGCGTGACGGCCAACGCGAACTGCGACACGACGAGCACGGACTGCAGCCGCTGTGCGACTGAACTGCCGGCCGTGCCGCGGCCGCCCTGCTTGATCGCCTCCGCCGCCCCGCGACCCTCCGCCTCGAGCACCGGTACGAGGCCGAAGGACAATCCGCACAGCAAGGTCAACACGAACGCGAATGCGAGCACGGTTCCGTCGAGACGGATCGCGTCGAGGCGAGGCAGCGACGGTGGCGCAATCGCGACCAACGCGTGCACGGCGACATAGGCGAGCAGCACACCGAGGGCGCCGCCCACAAAGGCCATCAGCAGACTTTCAGTGCCGACCTGCATCGCGAGGCGCCAGCGGCTCGCGCCAAGCGCCGCGCGCATCGCCATCTCGCTGCGGCGCGCGATGCCTCGCGCGAGCAGCACGTTCGCGATGTTCGCACACGCGATGAGGAGCACGAGGGCGACCGCGCCCAGGAGCACCAGCAGCGGTTCACGCACGTCGCCCACGATGCTCGCGCGCAGCGGCTCGAGCCGCACGCCCACGCCCTCGTTCGTTTGCGGATTCGCCTGCTCGATTCGGTGCGCGATCGCGCTCATCTCCGTCTGGGCCTGCCGCAGGCTCACGCCCGGCGCGAGACGGCCGATTACCGGCAGCCAGAGTGAAGATCGAGATTCACGGAGGCTCGCCGATGGCCGCAGCGGGATCCAGAAATCCTCTTTGCCCAGGCCGGGTGGCATCACGCCCACCACTTTGTATGGCTCGTCGTTCAGGGTCAGCGTGCGCCCCACAAGACGGGGATCGAGGCCGAACTGCGTTGCCCAAAGCTCGTGGCTGAGCAGAACGACGTTCGCGCCGCCCTGACCCTCCTCGTCCGCGGTGAAGATTCGCCCCGCAACCGGTGCGACGCGCAGCAGTCCGAAGTAGCCTTCGCTCACTGCCGCGCCGACCAGCTCTCGCGGATCTCCCGCGCCGGTGAGATTCCGCGCGGCGCCCGCGACGGCAGCCATCTTCTCGAACGTCCGGCTCTGCTCGCGCCAGTCCACGAAGTTCGGATACGACGTGATGTCCTTCTCGATGCCCTGACGCGGATTGTTCAGCCACACGCGCACCAGCTGATCCGATTCCGGGTACGGCAGCGGCCGTTGCAGCACACCGTATACGATGCTGAACACGGCGGTCGTCACGCCGATGCCCAGCGAGAACGTCAGCGCCACGGTCAGTGTGGTGGCCATGCTGCCGCGCACCGACCGGTACGCGAATCGCATGATGCTCCCGAAATCGTTCATGACATCACTCCAGCGTGCGTGACGATGGTCTCACCGGCTGCGAAGCCACACGCGTGATAGTTCGATGCTCACAGGATGCGGTGCGGCCTCGTCTGCTGCAACCGCTAGTTGGGCGGCCGCGCGACAGCACGGATCGTTGCACGAACGAGTTGCCAGTCGGCGCCACGTCGAACGTACATGCGCACGTACCCCACCTCCAGCGGATGCGCGCCTTCCGCTCCGCGCGCGACCTGATGCATGGTGGCATCGACTACCGCGGTATCCCCGCGCAATTCGGCCGTCCGTTGGCGGACCACGAGCGTGTCGAATCGCAGCGCACCGCTGCCGATCGCCCTCAGCAACGCGGGCTTCGTGGAATGCGCGCCGCTGTAATTGGTCGTCAGCAGGTCATCGGAGTACAGACTCGCCAGCGCCGCAGTGTCAGCCCGAACCAAGGCCGCTCTGAGCGAATCGTCGAGGGCGCAGATCCGGCGTCGCGCCTCGTCGAAGTCACACGGGCGTGCTACGGGCACCCGTTGGGCGCGCGCGACGGCGCCAGTGAAAACCAGTGCGAGGCCGACAAGGAGAGAACGCATGAACTTGTGCGAGCGAGTTCGGATGGCTGAGCCGCCCAACCGCGCTTCGCGACGCCGTCGCGCCTTCACCCAGCCTTCCTAAACACCAACGCCGCATTGATCCCCCCAAACCCAAAGGAGTTCGAGAGTATCACCTCCGGACAATTCGGCCTCCCGACTCGCTTGATGTAGTCCAGATCGCACGCATCATCGCTGTTCGCCAAATTCACCGTCGGCGGCAACCAATCGTTCGTCATCGCCAGCGCGCAGATCCCCGCCTCGATCGCGCCGCTCGCCCCCAACGCGTGCCCGTAGTAGCCCTTCGTCCCACTCACCGGTACCGAATATGCCCGCTCCCCGAACACCTGCTTGATCGCCAACGTCTCCGTGCTGTCGTTGAGCGGCGTCGAGCTCCCGTGCGCATTCACGTAGCCCACCTCGCCCGCGCTCACCCCTGCGTCGTCTAAAGCGCGGCGCATCGAGCGCGCGGCCTGCGAGCCGTCGGGGCGCGGCGCGGTCATGTGATAGGCGTCGTTCGACATTCCGAAGCCCAGCACCTCGCCGTAGATCTTTGCCCCGCGCGCGATCGCGCGCGACCGCTCCTCGAGCACCAGCACACTCGCGCCCTCGCCCATCACGAAGCCGTCGCGATCCTTGTCGAAGGGACGCGACGCGGTGCACGGATCATCGTTGCGCGTGGACATCGCGCGGATCAGCGCGAACGCGCCGTAGCACAGTGGATACAACGGCGCCTCCGCCCCACCACCCAGCATCACGTCCGCGTAGCCATCGCGCACTTGGCGGAACGCTTCACCAATTGCGATGGTGCCCGACGCGCAGCTCATCGCATTCGTGGAGTTCGGGCCCATCACGCCGAACTCGATCGCGATGTTGCAGCTCGCCGCGCCGCCGAACACCATCAGCGCGAGCGCGGGGTCGACATCCCTCACGCTCCCTGTGTAGAACACGCTGCACTGTTCTTCCGCGTAGCCCACGCCGCCGAGCGCGGTCCCCATCATCGCGCCGATGCGCTCGCGATCTTCGGCGGCGAGGTCGAGATCCGCGTCTTCCAGCGCGAGACGCGCGGCGGCGACGGAAAATTGTCCGAATCGATCGAGGCGCTTCACACGCTTCGCCTCGAGAAAGTCGGCGGGTTTGAAGTCGTCCACCTGCGCGGCGAGGTGGCTGCGAAAGAGCGACGGGTCAAAGCGCGAGATCTCGCGAACCTTCGAGCGCTGCGCGCGCAGTCCATCCCAGAGCCCATCCGATGTGAGCCCGATCGGCGTGATCGCGCCGATTCCGGATATCACCACTCGACGATTTGCGCGCTCTGCCATACGACTATCCTCTCCAAGCTCCGGGACCGCGCTCCGCCACCGCTGCCAGTCCGGCCAGCGTGCGCGACGCGATCCCATGTACGAATACAGGTCCGATCACCGCCTTCGCCGCGAGTGCGCCAACCAACGGCCATCGCGGTCCATCCCACACGTGCACGATGCGTACGAGTGTGTCGTTGCCACGTCGGGTGAAACTCCACTCGACATCCATCCCCGTCGTGATCCCCGCGACGTGCCGATAGCGAACGTTCGGCTTGCTCTCGCTTACCGACATTTCAGACGTCCACCACGTGGGCCAGCGTACGGATCCGAACGGTCGCCACGCCGACATCTCCACGAGTCCACCGCCGTCGGTCGCGCGCTGGATGAATCGCACGCCGCGATAGTGCGGCAGATGTTCGGGCCACCGGTCCACCTCGCGCGCGAACTCGAAGATTCTGCGCAGCGGAGCGCGAACGAGCAGCTCGTCGATAGTACACATGCGGCGCCGTTCGGGCATGGCGCCGAGGTCGAAGGGTTCAATCGTGGGACGAGTGGCTGCTGTCATGCGGCGAGCGTTCGAGGAACCCAGGAGGCTGTCGTGCGAAAACCGAGTCGGCGGCGCGCATCGGGCGTCTGTGCGGTCGCCGTGTGGACGAGATGCCGAAGCTCGGCGGGGGTGAAGCCGCGGAGCACGGAGACCACGCCGTCGTGGCGACTCACTGGATGAAACCGAAGCGGGTACGACGCGAGCCAGATCCCCGCGGCGGCGAGCCAGCTGCGTCGTATGTCGCTCACGATCACCCGCGCGCGTGCGACGCGGTCGAGCTCGCGCAATACGATAATCGCGTCGCTCGTCTCGAAGTGATGGAGCGTCTGCGAGCAGATCACGATGTCCACGCTCTTCGTCGCGATCGGAAGCGCGAGCGCGCTTGCGCACACCGGAATGATCCCCTCGGCACGCGCATCCCGCAGCGGCGACGGGCTGATGTCGATGCCGAAGGTGGTGAGCTCCTTCCCGCGCGCGCGCCAGGTCGCGATGGCGAGCGCGGGGATGTCTCCGGTGCCGGTGCCGACATCGAGCAGCGACACCGAAGTTGCGCGGCATTGGCCGAGCACGATCGCGAGCTCCGCCTGCACCGCGCTCGAGCCGCCGAACATCGTGTTCGAGCGGGCGACGTCGGCGAGCGAGCGCGCGCGAAGGTCGTCGCCGATGGTGGGATCATCGAGAATCTCGAATCCGCGCCGCCGCTGTGGCGTGAGGAGCGAGCTCATCTCGATGTCACCGCGCCAGCGTGGCGTAGCCGCCGCGATAGTACAGCAGCGGGCTCCCGTCGTTCGTGGCCGACCCGATGACGGTGCCGATGACGATGGTGTGGTCGCCTGCGGAATGCCGGCTCTGCACCTCGCACTCGATGATCGCGAGGCAATCGTCGAGGATCGGCGCGCCCGTAATGCCACGCGAGAACCCGACGCCGTCGAAGCGATCCGGATGCTCCTCGGCGAAGCGTCTCGCAAGTTCTTCCTGTTTCGATTCCAGGATGTTGACCGCGAATCGCGACGCAGTATTCCCGGTGGCCAGCACGCTGTGGAGCGACGCGCTCTTCTCGATGCACACGAGCACGAGCGGAGGTTCGAGGCTGAGCGAGCAGAAGGCGCTCACCGTCATGCCGTGATCGAAGTGCTGACTGTCGCGTACGGTGACGACGGTGACGCCGCTGGCGAAGCGGCCGAGCACGCTGCGGAAGGTCGCTGGATCGATTGCGGAGGTCGGCATGACTACGGCGAGAGGGGGAGCGGTTCGCTTCGTGATCGTACAAGGTTGCCGAAGACGAGCCTCGCCAGATAGCCCGGGCGCAGCACTTCGCTGGCGGGGACGAAGTCGCCCGCGACGCCAACGAAGAGATTCGCCATCGCGGGGCTGGCCTCGAGCGTGGCTGCGGCGCGCTCGAGGAGTGCGGGGGCGCCGACTGCGAGCGCGACGAGCCGCTCGATCGCCCACTTTCCGCGGAACGCCTTTCGGCGCGCGCGGTCGTACGCGCGCAGCGCCGCGTCGGCATCGCGCGGGCGGTCGGCGGCGAGCGACTCCAGCGCGTAGGGAGCGAGGAGCTCGCCCCCTCGCAGCGCAGCGTAGATCCCCTCGCCGGTGAAGGGATCGAAGAAGTCCGCGGCGTCGCCCACGAGCGCGACGCCGCGCCCCCACGCGCGCGAGGCGTGCGACGCGAAGGGGCCGGTGACGCGCACGGTCGTCGCGCGTGCGGCGTGCGCCATGCGCGGCGCGAGATGCGGTCGCGCCGCGATCCACCCCTCGAGAAACGCACTCGGCTTGCCGGCGACGGCGTCGCGCACGCTCGCGCGCGGCACCACGACGGCGACGTTCGTGAGCCCGTGCCCGACATCCGCGAATCCCGCGTATCCCTCGCGCTCGACGTGCATCTCGCCGAAGTCGGTGATCCCCTCGACGCCGCGGTAGTGCCCGATGAAGGCGAGCCGCCGCGGGCCGAGCGCCTGGCGCGCGACGCCGATGCGCCGAGCGATCGTGGAGCGGAGTCCGTCGGCGCCGATGACGAGGTGGGCTCTCAGGTCTGTTGTATCTCGGGCGCCGTTGGCGCCCTCTAGATCGTTGACCTCACCACCCAGCCCGCGCACGCGCACGCCGCACACCGCCCCACGGGGATCTCTTAGTACTGAGATAACTTGCTCGCCCTCGCGAATCTCCACTCCGGCCGCGCGCGCTCGCTCGAGCAGGATCGAGTCGAGCACCGGGCGCCTGAGTGCGAGCCCGCGATCTCTGAACGCCGGAAAGCCGTGCGCCGCGGCGAACTCCCCGCGAATCCGCGCGCCGCTGGGCGCGCGAATCACCATCCCCGCGAGATGCGCGGCGCCTGCCGCCTCGCACGCGTCGAGCGCACCCATCGCGCTCAGAATCCGAGATGCTTCAGGACTAAGATATTCCGCGCACGGCTTCTCCCTTGGGAATCGGGCGCGGTCGAGCAATGTCACGTGCGCGCCCTCGCGCGCGAGGTGCCAGGCGGCCGAGCTGCCCGCCGGTCCTGCGCCGACGACGATGACGTCGCACTCGCTCGCGCGGCGGCTCACGAGAACGAGCGGCTCAGCCGCTGGAAGATCCCCATGTAGCGCCAGTGCGGGCGCGGCAGCCGGAGCGTGGAGGCGAGCCGCGTGAGATGCGGAAGCAGCGCGGAGCGTGAATCCGCGGAGAACATGAATCGCGGATACCGCACGGCGAAGGCGCGCAGGCGCACGAGTGTCGGCTCCATCTGCAGCTGCTCCGAGAAGTAAAACTTCGGAACGAGCAGCGGATCGCCGCGTGGCACGACGCCCTCGTCCATCGCGATGTTGTGCAGCGTCGTCCCCGGATACACGCGTAGACCCACGGTGAGGTAGACCGCGTCACCACGGTCGAGCCGCCACGCCGCGAATTTCAGCGTCTCCTCGAGCGTCTCCGGCGTCTCGCCCGGGCCGCCAATCAGAAAGATCCAGAGCACGCCCATTCCCGCGCGCTCGACGTTTTCCGCGACCGCGCGCAGCTGCGCCACATCGAACCCCTTCTGCAGCTTCTCGAGCACGGGATCACTCGCACTCTCGGCCGTGATGCCGAGCCATTTGAAGCCGGCGGTGCGCATCAACGAGAGAAGCTCGGAGGACGCTGTCGCGGGAGTGAAGTTCGTCGTGTCGAGGTGCACGCCGAGCTTGCGGCGCGCGATCGCCTCGCACACGGCCATCGCGTGACGCGGCGGCGCGTTGAAGGTGGAGTCGACAAACTCGAAGTGGCGGATGCGCGCGTCGGTCGCGAGCTCCGCGATCTCATCGGCCACGAGCTCGGGTTCGCGGAGGCGATAGCCCCACCCCTCGACGTTGAGATAGGTGCAGTAGATGCACTTGAACACGCATCCGCGCTTCGTCTGAATGGGCACGGTGCCGCCTCGCCGCTCGTAGCGCTTGAGGTCGAGCCACTTGTGCATGTGCACGGGCGGCAGCGAGTCGAGCGCGCCATCCCCGCTGGGCGGGGTGAGCACGCGTCGACCATCCACGCGGCGCACGACGCCCGGGATCGCGCCCGGCGTGCGCCCCGCTGCGAGCTCGGCGATGAGCGCGGGCGTCGCGCGCTCGCCGTCGCCGGCGACTGCGTGCTCCACGCCCAATTCGTCGGAGAGTGCCTCGGGTGCGACGCCGAACGCGGCACCGCCCGCGATCACCTGCGCGTGTGGCGCGGAGGCGCGCAGCGTTGCGAGCAGCGACGCCGCTGCCGGCGTGTAGTGCTGCAGCGCAACGAGGTCGCTGTTGTCGATGTTGCGCACGGACAGGCCGATCACGTCGGGGCGGAACGCGTGCGCAGTCTCGCGCGCCAGTCGATGCGGATCGCGCGCAAAACAGAGGTCGAGCACGCGCACGTCGTGTCCCGCGTGGTCGAGCGCAGCCGCCACGCACGCAACTCCGTTGGGCACCACGGGCATCGGTTGGCGCTCGCGATTCGCGCTCACGAGCAGCACGCGCGGACGCGTGCTCACGACGCACCGCCTATCGAAGCAGTACGAGCGTAGCTGCGGCTACCAGCGCGCCGACCAGCGTGCACGCGGCGTTGATGCCATCGTTGTTCAACCATCCCAGTCCCCCCGCGCGCTCGGTTCGCATACCGCAATCGTGCACCAGCCGCTCTGTCGCACTTCCACAGTGCCTGCAGACGCGACGGGATTGCCAGAGGGCACCGCCGAACGAATCTACGAGAGCGCCGACGATGCCGCCGAGTAGTACTGCGAGCCCAGCGTGTGCGTTCCGATGCAGCAACCACGCCGCGACAGCCATGAAGAGTGCGCCACCAACCGTGGCCACGAGCCCGATGACGCTCACCCCGCCGGACGTGCCCGTGGGCACGACGCGCCACGTCGTAATCATGCGCGGAGAATTTTTCGCGAGCATGCCGATCTCGGTGCCCCAGGTGTCCGCGGCGGAAGCGGCGAGCGCTCCCGCGCCGGTGAAGAGCCACAGTGAGGAGGGGACGATCAGCTCGAGCACTGCGGCCGTGGCGAAGACTGCGCCATTTGCGAGCACCTGCGCGGCATCGCGAGCGCCACTCTTCTCGACGATGCTCCCGCTGCGCTGCGCCTTGACGGATGTGTCCACGCGGCTGAGCAGGGAGGACGAGAGGAAGTAGAGGACGAGCAGCGCGCCCCACTCCCATCCGGCGGCGATGCCGAGGGTCCCGATGAAGATGGCGGCGACGGCGCCGGACCGGCTGAGGGAGCCGGCGCGCCATGCGACGGCGGCGATCGCGGCTGCGATCAGCGCGCCTGCCGCCGCCCGTGCGATCATTCCTCCGAGCGAGCGACCTCTTCGTTCATGAGCGCCGACAGAATCTTTCGTCGCAGCGTGGGCGGCGCGCGCTCGATCACGGCGCGTTTCTCCATGAAGCGGAGGAACACCCGCTCGAACTGGAAGTGCGGATAGCAGCCGCTGCACTCTGCGAGGTGCGTGCGGATTTGCTCATCCACGTCTGGGGTGAGCTCACCGTCGAGAAACTCGTAGAGCTTCTCCATCGTGCGCTGGCAGGGCGACTGTTCGCCTGAAGGACAATTCGTCATGGACGGATCGTGCAGAATACCGAGCGCGCGTGGCGCGAATCAAGTCGCGGAGCAAATCCCGGTTGCGGAAACGCCTCCGGCAGCTGTCAAGTAAAGCCCCGGAACCGCCTCCGGGTTCCCGCCAGATGGCTGCTTGATGGGACCCTTCCATGACATTAGCTTCTTCGCAGCCCTCCGTCGCCCTTCCCAACACATGTCTACGACCGTCGACGCGCTCCTCCCGCTCAGCTTTCTCGAGGCGGTGCGCAATGTCGATAGCCCCGATGGCGATCTTGACGCGGAGTTCGTTCCCGAGCTCCGCAACAAACGTCTCGGCCTAAGTGATACGGTGTATGCGCAGATCCGGCGCTACACGGATGCAGCCCGCCGCAAGGAACGCCCCGTCTTCGACGAGGCGGTCGGGCTGGCGCGTCTCATTGGCCGCCGCCCGGATGCCGAGGCTGTTTTCCGGGCCGCGGGCCGCTACCTGGCGTTCCAGACCTATTTGAGCATCCCTGCGGCGACGCGCCGGATGATCACGGTGCTTCCCGCGATCCTGTCCCGTCCGATCGCGCTGCGCCACGTGGAGCGGATCGCCGCGCGCTACCTGAATGGAAAGGTTCGTCGCAGCGGCTCGTACGTCACCCTCGAGGTCACGCGCTCGGCCACCCTCGACAGCGCCCCGCGGGGCGCCGGCTGCGCCTACTACGAGGCGGTGCTCCAGGAGCTCCTGCGCCTGCTCGGCGCCAGCGGCGGCGCGGTGCTCCATGTGCGCTGCGCGGGGAAGGGCGAGGGGATGTGCGAGTGGCGCGCGGAATGGCGGTCGATCAGCCACTGAGCTGGGCTCCCCAATCTGCCTTGACCGTCTTCCAGTATCCGACGAATTGAGAACATGCTGACTCCAGACACGCTCCCCGATCTGCAGCGCGCGCTCGCCGACGCGAAGCTCGACGGCTGGCTCCTCTTCGATTTTCAGGGGTTGAACCCGATTGCGGCGGGCGCGCTGGCGCTCGACGGAATGGTGACGCGCCGCGTCTTCGCCTTCATTCCGCGCGAGGGCGTGCCGGTGGCGGTGACGCACGAGATCGAGCAGGGTCCCTGGCATCGCTGGCCGAAGGAATGGAAGCGCGTGCGCTACGGAAGCTGGAAGGTGCTCGAGCAGACGCTGCTCTCGCTCGTGAAGGGGAAAAAAGTCGCCATGGAGTATTCGCCGGGCGATGCGGTGCCGTATCTCGATCGCGTGCCGGGCGGCGTGCTGGAGATGGTGCGCGCGGCGGGTGCGGAGATCGTGTCGTCGGGGGCGCTGGTGTCGCGCTTCTATGCGTTGTGGACGGGGGAGCAGCTCGCGTCGCACAAGCGCGCAGCGAAGGTCGTCGCGGCGACGGCGCGCGCGGCGTTCGCGGAGGCGGGGCGACGGAGCCGCACCGACAAGCCCATCACCGAGTACGAGCTCCAACAGTGGATCGCGCAGCGGTTCAAGGAAGCGGGACTCGAGTTCGAGCACGACCCGATCGTCGGCGCGAACGAGAACGCGGCGAATCCGCACTATTCGCCGAGCGTGGAGAATCCGAGGGCGATTCGTCGGGGCGACCTGCTGCTGATCGATCTGTGGGCGCGGGAGCACGAGGGGGTGTATGCCGACCAGACGTGGATGGGCTCACTCGGTGAGCCGACGCCGCGGATGCTCGAGGTGTGGACGGCGGTGCGCGACGCGCGCGACGCGGCGATCGCGCTCTTGCGCGAGCGGATTCCGGCGGGTGCGGCGGTGCGCGGCGCGGAGGTCGACGACGCCGCGCGCAACGTGCTCACGGCGCGCGGCTTCGGCGCGCAGTTCACGCATCGTACGGGACACTCGATCGACTCGCGGCAGTTGCACGGTTCCGGACCGCACATCGACAACTTCGAGTCGCGCGAGGTGCGCGAGCTGATTCCGGGGCTGGGCTTCTCGATCGAGCCGGGGGCGTACCTGAGCGGCGAGATTGGCGTGCGCGCGGAGGTGAACGCGTTCGTGGCGCCGGGCGAGGTGATCATCACGCCCGAGGATTATCAGCACGACCTGATCGTCGTATGATGCCGCGCACCGTGAAGCTCGTGGCCCTGTCGTGTGTACTCGTGAGTGTGGCGAGCGCGCAGAAGAAGGCAGCGCCCTCCTCGGAGACGCAGACGATCACGGCAATCGTGCATCGGTTCTACGGCGACTCGACGATCTCCGACCGCGCCAGCATCCTCACGGCGCGCTATGCAGCGTTGCTGGACACGACGCCGACGCCGGGGGCGATCATGCCGCGCGGAACGCGGCTCGCGATCCGCGAGATCGAGCGCGACTCGGCGCACGCCGTGTTCGAGACGGAGAGTGGCCCGGAGAGTCAGTTTGCGGACTGGTACACGTACCTCGTTCGCGATGGCGGAAACTGGAAGATCGACAATGTGCGCATCTTCGAGCTGCCGCCGGCGCACTACATCGTGCTCGATTCACTCGCGGCGAAGAAGAGCCTCTCCGATACGCTGGTCTGGATGCGCGACCGGCTGAAGCTCACGTCCTCGAACAATTCCGTGCTCAAGGCGCACTTCGCGGCGCACAAGGCCGCGATTCTGAAGCTGGCACACGATTTCGAATCGCACACGACGATGAACGCGCTCGACGAGAGCGGCGAGAGCATCCCGGCGAATGCGGTGCAGGGGAGTGACGCGCAGGCGCTGACATCCGCGATGCATGCGCTCGACCTCGACGCCGCGCTGCGCAACCTGAGCGCGCTGCAGTGTGTGCGGTACAAGATCGGCGGGGCGGGGCAGGCGACGGTGGGATACATGCACTTCGGGCGCACGTGTCCGATGCCGAAGATGGGCGCGGACGACGTGATCTACTTCGAGCGGGTCGCGCCGGACTGGTATCTGTACCGCACGGGGTGACGCGGTCGCTGCTGCTTAGACCGTAAGACTCAACCCCGCCGCGCGATGCAGCCGCGAGTAAAGTCCGCCGCTCGCGACCAGCTCGTCGTGACTTCCTTCCTCGACAATCACGCCGCCGTCGAGCACGATCACGCGATCCGCGCGGCGCACGGTGCTGAGCCGGTGTGCGATGATCAGCGTCGAGCGCCCGCGCAGCAGCTCCTCCATGGCCTGCTCCACGAGCCGCTCGCTCTCGGTATCGAGGCTCGATGTCGCCTCGTCGAGAACGACGAGCGCCGGATTCTTGAGGAAGACCCGCGCGAGCGCGATGCGCTGGCGCTGTCCGCCTGAGAGCTTCACCCCGCGCTCGCCCACGCGCGTGTTCATGCGATCCGGTAGCCGCTCGATGAATTCCATCGCGTACGCAGCGCGCGACGCAGCCTCGACCTCGGCGTCCGTCGCGTCCGCGCGCGCGTACGCGATGTTGTCGCGCACCGTGCCGCTGAACAGCGCGGGCTCCTGCGGCACGATGCCGATCGCGCCGCGGAGATCGGTGAGCGAGAGGGCGCGGACGTCCACGCCGTCGAGCGTCACCGATCCCTGCTGCACGTCCCAGAAGCGCGGCAGCAGCGAGGCGACCGTCGTCTTCCCCGCGCCCGACGGGCCGACGAGGGCGACCACTTCGCCGGGAGCGATCGAGAAGCTCACGTCGTGCAGCACGTCTGGGAGCTCGCTGGCGTAGCGGAAGGTCACGCCACACACGCGTACGTCGCCGCGCACAGGCTTGGGGAGCGCGACGGGCGCTGCGGGGTCGGCGATCGTCGGCTTGGTCTCGAGCAGATCGAAGACTCGACGCGCTGCACCGATCGCCTCCTGGTACGCGCCGAAGAGCTGCCCCAGCGCCCCGACCGCCGCGGCGACGAAGAACGCGTAGAACAGAAACTCCACCAGCGCGCCGCCCGTGAGCACGTGCTGCAGCACGAGCCGCCCGCCCTGCCAGAGCACCGCCGCCACGCCGGCAAAGCCCGCGAATGTGATCACGCCGAAAAACACGCCGCGCACGAGCGCCCGATGGATCGCCGCGTCGACGACGTCGCTCAGCTGCGCATCGTACCGCGCGCTCTCGGCCGCCTCGCGCGTGAAACTCTGCACCACGCGGATCTGCGAGAATGCCTCGTCTGCGGTGCCCATCGCGTCGGCCACACGATCCTGCACGACGGTGCTCGCCTTGCTCATGGCGCGGCCGAAGATGAACGCGGCGCCCACGACCACTGGGACCACCGCGAGCGTGGTCACCGTGAGCCGCGGATGCGTGATCGTGAGCATCACGATGCCGCCGATCAGATAGACGAGCTGCCGCATCAGCTCCGTCGACTGGTACGTCATCACGCTCTGGAGCAGCGTGAGATCGGTGCTCAGCCGGCTCGTGAGCTCGCCCGTGCGCTGCTCGGCGAAAAATCCGGGGGAGAGTCGCACGAGGTGCGCGAAGAGCTGGCTGCGCAGCTTCGCGATCACTTTTTCGGCGACGGAGGTGATCAACCACACCTGCACGAAGCTCAGCGCGCCCTGCACGGCGAAGATTCCGACGAGCAACAGCGCGAGCTCGTTGAGCAGCGCACTGTCGCCCTTCACGAACGCCGCGTCGAGCAGCTCGCGCACCACCAGCGGAAAGGCGAGGCCGATGGCCGAGCTCACGAGCAGCGCGAGCGCGCCGCAGGCGAGGGCGGACTTGTACGGCGCGAGCCGCGCCAGCAGCGGGCGCAGCGGAGTCGGGGAGGGAAGCGTGCGGCGCGTCTTCCTGGGCGCCGTCGCCTCCGCTAGTGAGGAGTCGCGGCCAGCCAACTGCGCACCGTGCGAACATCAGGCTCGATGCGCTGCCGCTTGCGCACCACGTCCTCGAGGCGCGCGAGCAATGCGTTCGCGCTCACGACACTTTCATCCGGTCCCTTCGCCCAGTTCCCCGGATGCCATTCGCGCACGCGCACGCCCGCGGAGTCGCGCGCGAGCAGCAGCACGTGGTCGTTTGCTCCCTTGTCGCTCACGATGTGCACCGCGAGCTCGCCGGTCTCCATCTCGTCAGGTACCGGCCTCTTCGTCATCAGCGGGAGATGACGCGGTCGACAACCATCGCCGCAAAGAGCAGCGCGAGATACAGCAGCGAGTACTTGTAGAGCCACCACGCCGGCGCGTTCCACACGGGCTTCCGCAGCACCTGAATCACGCCTCCCAGCAGGATCGCGTTGAGCCCGATCGCCGAGATCACGTAGAAGGTGCCGAACGCACCGAAGAGCGCGGGGAGCAGCGTGAGCGCGATGAGGATGAGCGTGTACCAGAGCATGTTCCACATCGTCTCGCGCTCGCCCCAGACGAGCGGCGCCATCGGCACTCCCGCGCGCTTGTAATCCACCTGCTTGTTGAGCGCGAGCGCCCAGAAGTGCGGGGGCGTCCAGTAGAAGACGATGAGAAAGAGATAGACGGCCGCGAGATCGATGTGCCCCGTCGCCGCCGCCCAGCCGACGAGCGGCGGGAAGGCGCCCGCCGCGCCGCCGATCACGATGTTCTGCGGCGTGCGCCGCTTGAGCCAGCGCGTGTAGATGAACACGTAGAAATAGAAGCCCGCGAGCGCGAGCGCCGCGCTCATGAGATTCACCTCGAAGGCGAAGATCCCCGTCGCCGACGTCGCACAAAGAATTCCAAATGCCAGCACCGCTCGGCGATCCATCCGCCCGCTCGGAATCGGGCGCAGTCGCGTGCGCGCCATGTGCTCATCGATGTCGCTGTCGATGAACATGTTCACCGCGTTCGCGCCGCCCGCCATGAGATAGCCGCCGAGCAGCACCCAGAGCACGAGGGAGATGCTCGGGCTCGCGGCGATGTACATGGGCGCGATGGTCGTCACGAGGAGGAGCGAGATGATGCGCGGCTTCGTGAGCATCACCAGATCGCGCCCGAAGGACGTCGATCGCCCCGACACTGCGGCCGACGTCACGTCGTGGCTCCGCGCGTTGCGCCCATGCTCACTCGCGGCGAGGGAGCGTTGGCGTCGCCGTGCACCGGCTCGCGAGCACCGTCCGTACTCGAGTAGCGCGCGAGCCAGGCGAGTGCGAAGAGCGTGAGCCAGATGGCGATGCCATCAGCTTCGTGCAGCGAGCGCATGACCGGCGGAAGGTGCATCCCGACCATCGCCGCGGCGATCGCAAGCTGCGCGCAGACGAGCGCAAAGGCGACGCGCACCGTACGCACGAGCACCGGCGCCTCGCCGCGCTTCGCGAAGCCGATCATGAGCCCGAGTACGTGCAGGAAGAGCAGGAAGGCGAGAATGCGATGCGTGTACTGGACGTGCTGGATCGAGCTCGCGGGGAGGATCGAGCCGCTGCAGAGCGGAAATCCCTCGCACGCGCTGTTCGCGCCTGGGATCTTTGCGGTGAGCCCGCCGAAGAGCACCGTCGCGAGCGCGAGCGAGGCGGCCGCGATTGCGCCACGCGCGGCGCGCGCGCGCGATGCCACAGCTCCGACAGTTATCCGGCCCCCGAGCCCGCCCGCGCGCAGCACCGTCGTGGCAAGCGCCGCGAGGAGCAGCGCTCCATTGAGCAGGTGCGCGACGGTCGCCCACGCGGTGTTCCCCATGCGGACGGTGACCATGCCGAGGAGCGCCTGCAGCACTATCAATCCGGCCGCGAGCAGCGCAGCGCGCAGCACGCCGCCGCGCCCCGAGACGCCCGCTTCGGCGCGTTTCGCGAGCGCCACGAGCACGAGCACCACCACCATCGCGACGGTGATCGCGGCCAGCAGGCGATGCGTCCACTCGATCACGAGCGTCGGCTGATCCATCGGCGGGAACCAGCTGCCGTAGCAGCGCGGCCAGTGATCGCCGCATCCCATCCCCGACCCGGAGATGCGCACGATCGCACCGAACACGATGAGCGCGTACGCCAATCCGAGAGTCGAATACGCCAGTCTGCGCAACGCGTTCAATTTCGGCTCCTTACGGGACGAGCATGACGGTTGGCGCCGGGTGCAGCGCGCGCCACGTGAGCACGAGCACGAGCACGAGCATCAATGCGGGCACCACGGTCCACGCGACCTCTGTGGCTTTCGCCGGCGATGCACTGCCATCCGGCCGTTGTGCGCGAGCACGCAGAGCGGACCGCACGATGGCGGCCTGCGAAAGCGCGCAGCACGCCGCCGCGAGCCAGAAGATAATGTCGGACAGGAGTGTTGGAATAATCCGCGAAAGTTGTGCGGGCAGCCAATGAGCGGCAACCCGGCGACGGCAGGGTGCCTCGTGGCCGCCGCGGCAGTATTATGGGCCATGGAAGTGTCAAACCTCTCAGCCCAGCCGCCTTCGCGGCTTCCGCGCCGCCTCGGCCTTTTCAGTGCCGTCGCGGTCCTCATCGGGTCGACGATCGGCTCCGGAATATTCCGGTCGCCCGCCGGCATCGCCGACAAACTCCCCGGACCGCTCCCGCTGCTCTCAGTGTGGCTCTTCGGCGGCGTCTTCGTGATCTGCGGCGCGCTCACGCTGGCTGAGGTGGCGAGCGCGCTCCCGCAGACGGGCGGCTTGTATGTGTTCATCCGCGAGGCGTGGGGGCGACGGGCCGCCTTCCTCTTTGGATGGTCCGAGCTGCTTCTCATTCGCGCCGCCTCGCTGGGTGCCATCTCGACGACCTTTGCCGAATATCTCTTTCGCGTATTGGGGCACGAGCCGAGCGTGGAGCCGTACGCGACGTACGTGCACTGGGTGGCGGCGCTGGCGATCGGGCTCACGGCGACGTTCAACTACATCGGCCTCAAGTGGGGCTCGCTGGTACAGAACCTCACGACCGTCTCGAAGTACGGCGGGCTGCTCTTCATTGTCATCATCGCGATGGCGATCGGCCTTCCGCATACGGGCGGCCACTTCACGCCCGCGGTGCCTCCGGGGAGCTTCTCGCTGGCGCCCTTCGGGCTTGCGCTGATTTCCGTGCTCTGGGCCTACGATGGGTGGGAGGACGTGAGCTTCGTCGGCGGCGAGGTGAAGGACGCGCGGCGCACGCTGCCGCGCGCGATCATCATCGGAACCGTCGCGGTGATCGCGATTTATGCGCTCGCGAATATCGCGTACCTCTCGGTGCTCGATGTCGAGACGATCCGGAAGTCGCGCCTCGTGGCAGCGGACGTCGCCTTCAAGGTGATCGGCTCGCCGGGCGTGGTTTTCGTGGCCGTGACGGTGATGCTGTCGACCTTCGGAACGCTCAACGGCTCGATCATGACGGCCCCTAGAATTTTCTTTGCGATGGCCGATGACCGCCTGCTGTTCAGGCAGATTGCGGCGGTCCATCCGCGATACCAGACGCCATATGTAGCTATCGTGCTCAACGCGGCGATCGGCGTCGCGTTCGTGCTGACGCGGGGGTTCGAGCAGCTCGCGGACCAGTTTGTCATCGCGATCGTCCCCTTCCTGGCGCTCGCGGTGGCCGCGGTGTTCGTGCTGCGGAGGCGTCCCGGCTACGAGACGTCGTTCCGCGTGCCGGGCTATCCCGTCGTCCCTATAGTTTTCATTGTGGCGACGGTTGCGCTTCTTTTGAACGCCTTAATCGACAAGTCGAGCCGGATCGCCACGCTCGGCGTGTTCCTGGGGATTCTTTTGGGGGTTCCCGTTTACGCGTACATCACGCGCCGCATGGGTTCGTCGGGTGGGGGAAGCAGTGACGAACCCGTTGCAAGAAATTCTTGACTCGCGCGCGCCCAGCCCTAGCTTGATCGCGTCGGTTTTGGAGGCGGTCTCGACGATGCCTCTCGCCGAGCATTTTGCCGTGCCCTTGCCCCGCATATCGTGCCCTGCCCATCGCCGTTCACCCAAGGGATCTTACGCATGCGAATGAGTAGTCAGCTTCGTCATACTCTCCTGGCCCTCGTGGCCTCGGGAGTCGCCGGCAGTATCACGCTGCCAGCCCAGGGAATCACCACCGCAGCCGTGAGCGGTGTCGTCACGGATTCCGTCGGCCAGCCCGTCGAGGCTGCGCAGATTCAGGTGCTGAATCAACAAACGGGCGTGCGGAGCGGGTCCAGCACGCGCGCGAACGGTAATTACTACATTCAGGGAGTCGAAGTTGGCGGACCGTACGTGATCACGGTTCGGCGCATCGGCTTCGCGCCAGACAGCGTCACCGGCGTTCGCCTTTCGCTCGGCCAGAACTTTCGCGCGAACTTCAGGTTGAGCACGCAGGCCGCGCAGCTCTCGACCGTCACCGTGCGCGCGACGTCGGATACGCTCAGCGCCCAGATTTCGTCGTCGCGCCGCGGTGTGCAGACGGACATCTCGGACACGGCGCTGCGCCGGCTGCCGACGCTGAATCGCAACTTCACCGACTTCCTGACTCTCACGCCGCAGGTCATGCAGGCGCAGAGTGGTGGTCTGTCGGGCGGTGGCCAGAACAACCGCTTCAACAACATTCAGATCGACGGCGCGAGCGAGAGCGACATCTTCGGCCTCGGCACCACCGGCCAGCCCGGCGGTCAGGCGCGCGGTCGCTCGATTTCACTCGACGCGGTGCAGGAGTATCAGGTGCTGCTGTCACCGTTCGATGTGCGCCAGGGCAACTTCACGGGCGCGCTGATCAACGCCGTGACGAAGAGCGGGACGAACGAGTTGCACGGGTCGGCCTACTACTATTTCCGCAATCAGGATCTCGCGGCCGACGTGCCGCTCCTGCGCGCGAGTGAGTTCCAGCAGAAGCAGTACGGCTTCTCGCTCGGCGGACCGATCGTGAAGGACAAGATCCACTTCTTCGTCGCGCCCGAGTGGCAGAGCGAAGCGTATCCGGCGCCGGGGCCGTACCCGGGCTCGGGCGGGCTGCCCGCAGCGCAGGCCGACGCTGCGACCGTGCAGCGCATGGTGGACATTCTGCAGAACACGTACGGGCTCAACGCCGGCGCCACGGGCGCGGTGTCGAACCAGAATCCGCTGACGAATCTCTTCGGCCGACTCGACTTCGTGCTGCCGTACAACAGCCGTCTCGTGTTGCGCGACAATTACGGCAAGGCGGAGCTGGATACGCTCTTCCGTACGAGCTCGTCGTATCGCTTTGGCTCGAACGCGTACTCGTTCAACAACAAGAAGAACGCGGCCGTCGCACAGCTGTTCACGAACTGGAACAACGGCGCGAACAACGAGCTGTTCCTCGGCTACACCACCATTCGCGACTTCCGTCCGCCCAACGCAGGGTATCCGTCGATCACGGTGAACACCGGCATCACGGGAACGCTGATCGCGGGCGACGAGGCGAATTCGCAGGGGAACTCGCTCGATCAGGACATTTTCGAGATCACCGACAATTTCACGATTCCGATCGGTGCGAAGCATCGTCTGAGCATCGGCACGCACAACGAGTTCTACAAGATCGACAACCTCTTCGCGCGCAACTCGGAAGGGAGCTACACCTTCGCGAGTCTCGACTCGCTCGAGGCGGGGAATCCGAACTCGTACACGGTCGGCCTGAATCTGGGCGCGGGCTTCCACTCGAAGTTCAACGCCGCGAACTACTCGGTGTACGCGGAAGATCAGTGGACGATCAACGACCGTTTCAACATCCTCTACGGTTTGCGCCTCGATATTCCCACGATCAGCACGGTCCCGCCGACGAACCCGTTGGTCGACAGCATCTACGGCCGGGACACGCACGAGCTTCCCACCGGGAACGTGCAGTTCTCGCCGCGCTTCGGCTTCAACTGGGATGTCACAGGGAAGCAGACGGACCAGCTTCGTGGAGGCGTCGGAGTATTTCAGGGTCGTCCGGCTGTCGTGTGGATGGAGAACACGATCGCCAACTCCGGATTCGGGCTCGGGCTGCTCACGTGCGGCGCGGGCGGACTTGGCCGTGCACCGGCATTCGTGGCCGACCCCAACAACCCGCCGCAGACGTGTCTCGACGCAGCGGGCAATCCGATCGGCGCCGGCGCGTACAGCGAAGTCGATCTGCTCAGCAAGGATCTGAAGATGCCGCAGACGGCGCGTGCGACACTGGGCTACGATCACCAGTTCAGCAACGGCTTCGTCGGAACGCTCGAGGGCGTCTACACGCGAGGGCTCAACAGCTTCTTCTACCAGAATCTGAACCTCGGCGCGCCGACGGGCGTCGACAAGTTCGGCCGCACGATCTACGCGACCGCGTGGGCCGCGAACGGCACGCCGACGACGAACCTCGTCAGCACGCAGTTCAAGGCTGGCGGAATCTATGATGTGAAGAATCAGTCGAAGGACTATTCCTACCAGCTCACGGCGCAGCTGAAGAAGCGCTTCTCCGATGCGCTGGAGGCGAGTGGTGCGTTTACGCACGGGCACTCGTACTCGGTGCAGGACATTACGAGCAGCACGGCAGCGTCGAACTTCAAGTTCGGCCGCGAGCTTTCCGGCAATCTGCTCGACGAGAATACCGGGATCTCGCAGTTCGACATTCCGAACAAGGTGCTGATCGCCGGCACGTACACGGCGCCGTGGAAGACGTGGACGACGAACTTCTCGATGATCTACGTCGGGATTTCGGGAGTTCCGTTCGACTACGTGTCGACGGGACGCGGCGCCGCGGGCGACATGAACGGCGACGGCGTGATCGGCAACGATCTGATCTACATCCCGAAGGATGCGCGCGATCCGAACGAGATGATGTTCAAGGACGAGACCGTGAACGGGCAGTTGATCACGGCCGCGACGCAGGCGCAGCTCTTCGAGCAGTTCATCCAGGGGCAGCCGTGTCTGCGCGACAATCGTGGGACGATTCTCGAGCGCAACAGCTGCCGCACGCCGTGGCAGAACAACATGAACGTGACGGTCGAGCAGTCGATGCCGTCGGTCATGGGCAAGTCGCTGTCGCTGCGACTCGACGTGTTCAACTTCCTGAACCTGGTCGATCACGACTGGGGGAAGATCAAGATGCCGTCGAACAGCCCGAGCTTCAACGATCAGTCGCTGGTGAGCGTCGTGGGTCAGACGTCGGATCCGAACGTGCTCAACACGCAGCCGATCTTCAACTTCGTTCCGACGAACGCGGTGCGATGGACGTCGAACGTGATTCCGTCGTACTACCAGATCCAGATCTCGGCGCGGCTCGGCTTCTAGAGCGCGAGGAGAGGGAAGAGCAACGGGGCGGCCGAGTGAATCGGCCGCCCCGTTGTGCATGTGGGCGGATCACGATCGTGAAAGCCGCTCGGGCTGGCGCTAACAACTTGTGAGAGACTACAAAGACGGATCTGACGGACAACGACGGAGAAACACAGTTATTCGTTGTTGTCCGTCTTTTGTCCGTCTATGTGGTCTCCCCAATTCGTTGATGCTTGTGTTCATGTGACGAGAAACGTCTAACTCACGAGTCTAAAACACCTTCACATTGATGTACCGCTTCGGATTCGCCTTGATGTCCGTCACCAGCGAATCCATGCGGCCCAGCAACTCGTGCAGGTTGTTGTAGACGCCCGGGTCGTTCAGGAACTTCGCCGCCGTTCCGTTCCCCGTCTGCAGCTGCGTCATCACCGCGTCGAGCTTCTTCGTCGTCGAGTCGAGGTTGCTCGTGAGCGTCGCGAGATTCTTCGTCGTCGACTGCATGTTGCGCACGGTCGAGTCGAGCGCCAGCGAGTCGATCGCCGTTACGCGCGCGCGCACGGCGTTCATCGTGAGCGTGAGCCCGCGCGACTGCTCCGCGGCGACGGTGTTGAGCTGCTGCACCAGCGCGTTCGTTGACGCGATCGTCTTGCGCAGGTCCTGAATGCCGCCCTGCTGCACGAACTCGATCTTCACCGTCTTCGCCACATCGGAGAGCGAGCTGCTCACGCTGTCCACGCGCATCATCAGCGCGTCCATCGACGGCGCCGCGCGCCCCGCGGGAATCGTGTCGCCGGAATCCATGAAGCCGTTGAAGCGGCACGTCGGCGTGAACGCGTGCGCGGCGGTCGGCGCGGAGGTGTCTGCGCTGATCGCCGCCGGCGCCGCGGTGCACGGCGTGAGCGCGATCGACTTGTCGCCGAAGAAGCCCTCGTTCGTCACCGTAGCCGTCGTGCCCTGCGGAATTCTGCGCTTCTTGTCGATGCTCAAGGTCACGTTCAGGAAGCCGGTCTCGTCGAGCTCCACCGCGTCGACGTATCCCACCTGCACGCCCGCGAGATTCACCGGCTGCCCGGGCTTCACGTTCTGCCCCCACGCGAATCGCGTGTACTCCGGATACGACTTGCTGAAGCCGCGCCGAGCGAGCCAGAGCGTGCCGCCGATCGCCGCGACGATCGTGATCAGGGTGAAGATGCCGACGATGACTTCGTCTCGTTGTTTGGTCATTGAATCTCTGTTGCGAGGTAGAGCGCAGTGAGCGCATCGAGAAGCAGAATCACGACGGACGAGATGACGACGGCGCGCGCCGTCGACCGGCCCACGCCCTCGGCCCCCGAGCCGGTGACGAACCCCTCGTACGAGCAGGTCATGGCGATCGCGCCGCCGAACAGTGTCGCCTTGATGAGCGCGTACCAGATCTGGAAGGTCTTGAACGTGAGGTGCAGCCCCGCCTCGTAGTCCGCGATCCGGACGTTCGTGGCGACGACCACGGCAAGACCGCCCGCGCAAATGCCCACCACGATCGCGACGATCGTGAGCAGCGGCACCATCGTCACGCCGGCGATCACCCGCGGCACCATCAGGTAGGCGACCGGATCGTACGCCAGCGTCTCGAGCGCATCGATCTGCTCCGTCACCCGCATGGTCCCGATCTCGGCCGTCATCTTCGCGCCAACGCGCCCGGCGAGCACGAGCGCCGTGAGCAGCGGTCCAAGCTCGAGCACGATGCTCTGTCGCGTGATCCAGCCGACGACGGAGAATTGCACGCCGGGGAAGAGCTGGTACGTCGTCTGATAGGCGGTGACGGCGCCGATGAACGCCGACACCGTCGCCACGAGCGGCACGGAGTCGACGCCGATCTGGCGCATCTGCGCGAAGGTGAGCGGCAGATAGGTCTTCGGCTCCATGAGCGCGCGAAAGAAATCGCGATGGAAGAGCACACGCTCGCCGAGCTGTCCGAAGATCGCGTTCGTGGCGCGGCCGACCGCGCGCAGAAACCGCCCCAGCAATCCGAAGCCGGCGGAACTGCCGGTTGTCTCTTCGGGAAACAATGTCGAGCTCATGTCGTCACCACGCGTGCGGGAGCCATCACGTACGCACCCGCGCCATGAGGACGATGCCGATCGCCCCGAATATCATATTGGGAATCCACGCCGCGAGATACGGTGGTATCGCACCGCCCTCGCCGATTGCCTTCGTGAGCTGAATGAGCATGAGGTAGATGATGGTCGTGGCGAGGCTGATGCCAATACCGAACGCCGTGCCCCCGCGTTGCGTGCTGGTAGCCAGGGGCGCGCCGAAAAACACGATGATGACGCATGCCACAGGGATCGCAATCTTGAGCGACAGCTCCACTTTGATCTCGTTGTCGTCCGCCCCCGAACGCTCGAGCGAGCGAATGAATCGCCGCAGCTCCCGAAAGCCCATCTGCTCCGGACTCTTCGGTGCCGACGTCAGATCGATCGGCGCCTCCTCCAGATCTGCGTCGTGCACGCTGTCGAACGCGATCGCGAAGTTGCGCGTGGAGTCCGGAAGGATGTGCAGGTCGCCGGCCTTGAGCGTCCACCGCTTGTGCGTCGTGTCGTAGGTCGCTGTTCGCGCCGCGAGCAGGTACGTCGGATAGTCGGGGCCCTTCCCACGCCGCTCGATCTCGAGATTGTCGATGAGCCGCCGCTCGACATTCAGCGCCGCGATCTTGTACACGCGCCCACGTGGCGCGCTGTACGCGAAGTTGTAGCGCTCGTTCCCTGGCTTGTACCGCCCTTCCTCGAGAAGGTCGTTGCGCTTGATGTCCGAGATCGGAACGAGCTCGCCGAGCGCGAAGGCGAAGAGCATGACGATCGTGGCGCCGCCGAAGATCGGCACCAGCAGCCGGTGAAAGCTGATCCCCGACGCCTTCGCCGCCGTGAGCTCCGAATGTCGCGTGAGCGATCCGATGGTGAACACCGTCGCGAAGAGGACCGCGGCCGGGAGCACCATGTAGATCGATTCGGGGAACCAGTATACGTACGCCATCGCGATCTGCTCCGGCGTGAGATGCCGGTTCAGATACTTCCCGAGCCTGTCGGTGAGATCGATGACGATCACCAGGAGCGGAAAGCCGAGCGCCGTGGTGATGAAGATCTTGATGAACTCGGACGCTACGTAGCGGTCGAGCGGGCGCAGGAACGGAAGCTTCACGCGGTCACTCGCCGCCGGCGATCGGCGCGAACGCCGATGCTCCGCACTCGCCGCGCGAACCACGCCCGAATGCCGTCGATCACTTCACCCGCATCGCCGCCGCGCGCCGAGCCGCCCGTGCGCTGCACGCGAATCAGCCCGAACACGCCGACGACAGTGAACAGCGCATTCGCCATCCACATCGCGACCACCGGATCGAGGATCAGCTTGTCCGCGAGATCTTCGCCGACGATGAGCCCGACGTAGTAGAGCGCGAACACCGCGATGCTCACGCCGATGACGAGCCCCACGCCGCCGCGCGGAAAGCGAATGCCGATGGGCGCGCCGAGGAGCACGAACACGACGCAGGCCGCGGCGAGCGCGAACTTCTTCTGGATCTCGGTTTCGTAGCGGCTCATGGCGATCTGGGAGTCGTGCACGCGCGCCTTCATGACCTCGATCTGTGCGGCGGAGCTGAGCAGATACGATGGACTCGACAGCGGATTCGGCGCGCCCACCGGCGCTTCGAACGACCTTCCTCGGCCAATGATACTCGCGCCGGGAAGCTCGGGGATTTTCCCCGGCAGCGACTGGGTCTTGCCCTGAAGATTACGCATCGCCGCCCCGGCCGTCGTCGCCGGCCCCGCGCTCGGCGCCGTTTTCGCGAGCGGCGCCTGTTTCGCCAGCGGGCTTCCGGGCGGCGCGCGGAAGCCGCCGCCGCGAGGTTTCGCGGCGCCGAACTGCGGCGGTCGCCCCGTCGCGGGCGCTGGCGGCGCATGGAAGCCACCATTCGCCACGCGCGTCGACTCGGCCGCCTTCGCCAGCTGCGTGAACTTTGCCGCGGCCGCCGCCTGCGCCGTAGTGAGCGAGTCGGGCGTCTTCGCGCTCGCGATCTGCGACTTTGGCGGCACCTTCGCGCCCGCGGGCGTCGCGGTCGAGTCGCTGTCCGCGATCGCGGCGTTGCCGAAGATCGGCATCGCGAGCCTGCAGTAGAGCCCCCCGGCCGAGAGGCGAACCGCGGGCTTCGGTGACTTCGCCGGCGGAAGCTGCTCGCCCGTCGCCATGTAGTGCGTCGCGGCTGCGAGCGTGTTCGCGAGCGTCGCGCGCGCCTGGTCGAGATCCTGATTCCCGTCCTCGAGCCCCTTCGCCATCTCGCACACCGACATCTCGCGCTCGGACTTGTAGTCGTCCTTCTCCGTCTGCTCGAAGCGATTCCCCACGCCGCGCACGCGCACGAGATCCGTGCGGAAGTACAGGCGCGTGAGCTCGCCGAGGTTGTCGCGCGGGATCTGCTGCATGTAGCCGTCGTGCAGCGTCATCTGCAGATCCTTCTGATCCGGGGTCATCCCCATCACGCCGGAGTCGGAGTAGATCGTCTTGCGCCTCTCGGGGTCATCGAAGTTGTAAATCGTGACCTCGCGCATACGGTCTGTCGACTCGTCGATGTGACTCGTGCGCAGGAAGAGCTTCCCGGGCATCACCTCGTTGATCACCTGCTCGCGCAGCGCGAACGTCGGCTTCTTCCGCGCGATGTCCGTTTGCAGAGTACGCAGGCGATGGTTGCTCCGCGGCAGCACCTGATCGTTGAACACGAGCATCGCCAGCCCGAGCGTCGCGCCGAAGTAGATCGCCGGGCGCACGAGGCGCATCACGGAAATCCCGCTCGCGCGAAGTGCCGTCACCTCGTTCTCTGCCGTCAACCGGCTGAATGCGTAGAGCACCGCCACCAGCACCCCCATCGGCATCGTCATCGCGATGATGAAGGGGATGGAGAGGAGAAAAAACTCTCCGATCACGCCCCAGCCGAGCCCTTTGCCCACGAGATTCCCGAACTGCTTCGCGACCTGTTGCAGGAGCAGCAACGCGGTCAGCGACGACAGTGCGAAGATCAGCGGACCGATCTGCTCGCGGAGGATGTATCTGGTGAGGAGCTTCAAGGACTCGCGGACGAGGGTGGCCACAGAGCGCGAGGCGCTCCGCGTGGAGAAATCTAAGCGTCTTGGAGCGCTGGGGCGCCAGAGCCGGCTTGCGCAGCGCTTACTATCTTACGACGACCTTAACTACTACCCGATAGCCCGTGCGCACGTTTCGTTCGATCTCCGCCTTTCTCGCCGCCGCAGCGCTGTCCATCGCCTGCCGTGGCGACAGGCCGCAAACGTCCTTCAACGGCACGAACGCGCTCGCGTACGCCAAGACGCAGCTCGACTTCGGCCCCCGCGTCCCCAACTCGCCCGCTGCCCAGCGCGCGGGCGACTGGATCGTGGCGCAAATGAAGACGCGCGCGGACACGGTGATCGAGCAGAAGTGGGATCACGTCACCGTGAAGGGTGACACGCTCCACCTCAGGAACATCCTTGCGCGCATCAACCCGGCGGCAGCGCAGCGCGTGCTCTACGTAACGCACTGGGACACGCGCCCGGTTTCCGATCAGGCGCGCGATCCGGCGCAGCGCAACGCGCCGATGCCCGGCGCCAACGACGGCGCGTCCGGCGTCGCGCTCTTCATCGCGCTTGGCGACGCGCTCAAAAAGACTCCCGCGAATGTCGGCGTCGACCTGCTCTTCGTTGACGGCGAGGACTACGGCGACTTCGGCGCCATGAAGGATGTGCTGATTGGATCGACGTACTTCGCGGCGCACCAGCCATCTCCGGACTACAAGCCGCTCTACGCCGTACTCTGGGACATGATCGGCGACAAGGATCTCGACATCTACCAGGAACCGAACTCGCTCCAGCGCGCGCCAGAGGTCGTCTCGCTCGTCTGGAACCAGGCGCAAGCGCTCGGCTACTCGCGCTACTTCATCAACAGCCCATCGAATCAGGGTGTCACCGACGATCACATCCCGTTGCTCGACGCGGGCATTCGCGCGATCGACGTGATCGACTTCGACTACCCGCCGCACCACACGCCGGACGACACCTTCGATAAACTTTCCGCGCACTCGCTGCAGGTGGTGGGCGATGTCGCAACGGGGTTGCTGACGTCGAAATAGAAGCGCGCCACTAGTACGGGAACGCGCGCGACCGCGGGCCGGACGTCATTCGCTCGATCGTCACCGAGTCGCCGACGCGGAAGCGCATCAGATCCTCCCCGAGCTGAAGCGGGCCGGCGTAGCTGAGCCGCGCAGTGCGCATCACCTCGTCCGCGGCAATTCCGCGCAAAACAAGGTGAGAGAAGACCGCGAGCTTGGGATCCAGCTCGTTGAACAGTTGCGCCGCCTGATCCGGTGTCGTGTGATGCCCGATGATCGTGCGCGTGCGCTCGCTGGTACGCATCTCTTCTTCTGAAGCGGCGCCCACCTCGTGCACGAGGAGGTCCACACCCTTTGCGTGCCGAATGAGATTGGGCGAATACCGTGTGTCACCCGAGAGCACCACGGATCGGCCGCCGGCGTCGACACGATAGCCGAGCGCCGGATGCGCGATGCCGTGATCGACTAGAAACGAGGTGACTTTCACTCCATTTCGCTCGAAGACGATGCGCTCTCCGATGTCGTGTGCGTCGAAGCGCCCGCCCGCGACAGGGATCTTGTCGTCGTGCACGCGGGTGCCGCGGTCAAATGCATACGCGGCTTCGAGTGAGGCAGCCATGCGAGTGGTACCGGTGGGTCCCCACAGCGGAGTCGGCGTCGTGCGCCCCGAGATGAGCCAGCCTGTGAGCCAGAGGTCGGGGAGCCCCACGGTGTGGTCGGAGTGGAGATGCGTGAGCAGCACGCCGGTGATGTCAGCGTACGAAATGTCGAGCTGAAAGAGCCGCTGTATGGCCCCGCGTCCCGCGTCGAAGATCAGCTTTTCGTCGCCGGCTTCCACGAGAACGCTCGGCCCGAAACGATCCATGAACGGCCGCGGCGTACCGGTGCCGAGCAGGGTCACGCGGATCTCGTTGTCGGGCGGAGGCGACGAGTAGGGCCCCGAGCGCGGCAATTGCGCCCGCAGAACCGGGGCGAGTCCGATAGTTGCCGCGAGCAACAATGCGAGCAGCAGTGCGAGCATCGCCCGATGTACGAGTGGGGCGGACCGATCGATCATGACGGCCTCCCTGCGAGTGGGGCGCTGCGCATCGCGCCGCTCGACTATGCGTGGCTTCCATCCACCGCGCCAGTTCGGGTTTCACCCCAACTTCGGCGCCTGGTGGCGGCCGATCGATGATCGTGCGCTCGACGGGGCGCGCGATCTTCGCGCATGCCGACACCAGCCGAAAAGCGCGCCCTCGTCTTTCTCTCCGCCGTGCTCTCGCTCGGCGCCGGGGTCCGCGCGACGAAGGCGCTCAGCGCCGAGCCGCCGCCGCCGAGTGCCGCGGCGCGCGCCGATTTGCACCGTCAGATCGTGGCCGTGGACTCCGCGGATTCAGTGGAGCGGATCGCCGGTGCGAAGAAACATCGGTCGAAGCGACCGGTTCGCGTGGGGATCTCCACCGTTGATGGCTCGGACGCCTCGGTCCGTCCCGATTCCGCAACGAGCGGCAAGCGGCGAAAAAAGAGCACGAAGATTCTCGCGGATGCGTCCGGCAAAGTGCGAGACATCGGGGTCTCGCCAGGCGGGCCGGTCGACGTCGACCGAGCTCAGGAGTGGGAAATCCTCTCGCTTCCGAAGATCGGACCCGCGCTCGCGCACCGTATCCTTACGAACAGGGATTCGCTCGGTCCGTTCGGCTCGCTTGACGAGTTGCGGCGAGTAAAAGGCGTGGGCGATGCGGTGGTGGAGGCGATTACGCCCTACGTGACGTTCTCACTCCAACCGCGTCAATTCCGTGAGAAAGAGCGTGATGGGGTGGCACCGCGACGCACCAATGAGCGTCGTAAGCGCAGGTCTCCATCACAATAGTAGACTGGCAGCTTCCAACGACCCCCGCCCGGGTGGCGTCGCCGACGCTCCCCGGGCGCTGTTCCCCCAAGCGAGAATCATGGCCGTCGCACCAGCAGCAGCTCAAGCCGCGGGTGAGCGCATTGGTGATCTCCTCATGCGTGAGGGGCTCATCACGCGCGAGGCGCTGGACCGCGCGCTTCAGGAACAGAAGGCCACGGGCATGAGGGTTGGCTATAACCTCGTGAAGCTCGGCTACATCAATGAGGTCGAGCTTACGCGCATGCTCGCTCGGCAGTTTCGCATGCCGGCGGTCGATCTCACGAACTTCGAAGTCGATGCGCGCATCGCGAAGCTGATCCCCGCGGAGCTGGCGCAGCGCCACCTGGTGCTCCCGCTCAAGCGCGAAGGACGCACGCTCACCGTCGCAATGGCGGATCCGTCCGACCTCGGCGTCGTCGACGACCTCAAGTTCATCACGCGCTACGACATCTTCCCGGTCATCGCCGGCGAGTACACGCTGCGCAACGCCGTCGACAAGTACTACGGCGAGAACACCGACGATGCGCTCCAGAACATCCTCGACGACATCGATGACGACGGCGACGTCGAGGTCGTCGAAGAGCGCGATGAGGAAGTCAGCGCGAGCGTGCTCGCGGCCGCGATCGACGATGCGCCGGTCGTGAAGCTGATCAACGGAATTCTGACGGACGCCGTGAAGAAGGGCGCGTCGGATATTCACTTCGAGTGCTTCGAGTTCGAGATGCGTGTGCGCTACCGCATCGACGGAGCGCTGCAGGAAGTGATGAAGCCGCCGATGAAGCTCAAGGCGGCGCTCATCTCGCGCTTCAAGATCATGTCGAACCTGAACATCGCCGAGCGCCGCGTGCCGCAGGACGGACGCATCAAGCTGAAGATCGGCAAGAAGGTGATCGACTATCGCGTGTCGACGCTCCCGACGCTCTTCGGCGAGAAGATCGTGCTCCGAATCCTCGACAAGGGGAATCTGACGCTCGACCTCGAGAAGTTCGGCATCGAGCCGCGCGCCGAGGCCGACCTGATGGAGGCGGTGGCGAATCCGTACGGCATGGTGCTCGTCACGGGTCCAACGGGCTCGGGAAAGACGACCACGCTGTACTCGGCGCTGTCGAAGGTCAACAACATCGACGTCAACATCATGACGGCGGAAGATCCCGTCGAGTACAACATCTTCGGGATCAACCAGGTGCTCGTGCGCACCGACATCGGACTGTCCTTTGCGGCATCGCTGAAGGCGTTCCTTCGTCAGGACCCGAACATCATCATGATCGGAGAGATTCGAGACCTGGAGACCGGTGGCATCGCCATCAAGGCGGCGCTCACGGGTCACTTGGTCATGTCGACGCTGCACACGAACTCGGCGCCGGAAACGGTGACGCGTCTCATGGACATGGGGCTCGAGCCGTTCAACGTGGCCTCCGCGCTCAATCTGGTGCTGGCGCAGCGGCTCGTGCGAAAGATCTGCAACACCTGCCGCGCGCAATACGAGCCCGATGCGATCGAGATGTCGGCGGCCAAGCTCAAGCCGGACATGACGTTCCGTAGCCTCCAGTACACGGCGGAGGCGATCGAGAACATGAAGCGCATGGCCACGAAGGAGGCCGCGCCGATCGTGAAGGACTTCAATCTCGACACGAAGATCTCGGAAATGCCGTTCTTCCGCGGGCGCGGCTGCGATTCGTGCAGCGGCACGGGGCTCAAGGGGCGTCAGGGACTCTATGAGGTGATGCTCATGACGCCGAAGCTGCGCAAGCTGGTCATGCAGAACGTGGGCGCGGCGGAGATCCGGGACGGGGCGATCGAGGAAGGGATGCTGACCCTGCGCATGGACGGGCTGCTCAAGGTCATGAAGGGGATTTGCACCCTGGATCAGGTCATTCGCGAGACGGCCGCCTAGGCTCACGAGGGCAGGGGTGGGCGCCCGATCGGTGCCCGCCGGAACCACCCTGCAACGCTCGCGTCATTCCCTCGTCTATAGGGGGTATCCCGTGCCATCGGGACCGCCACCTCAGCAGGAGTTCCATTGACCGCACCCGCCGCCAATACCGTCAATCTGCGCGCGTTGCTCGAGGAGATGATCGAGCGCGACGCATCCGACTTGCACATCACAGCGGGTGACAAGCCGAAGTTGCGCATCGATGGCGACATTACTGACGCCAATGTCGATGTGGTGTTGACGCCGAAGGACACGCTGCAGCTCGCGTACTCGATTCTCACCGAAAATCAGAAGAAGCGGTTCGAGACCGAGGACGAGCTCGATTTTTCGTTCGGCATTCAGAATCTCGCGCGCTTCCGCGGCAACTGCTTCAAGCAGCGAGGCTGCGTGTCGCTCGTGATTCGACAGATCCCGTTCAACATCCGCACGTTCGAGGAGCTCGGCCTTCCCAACGCCGTCGCGAAGATGGCCGAGCGTCCGCGCGGGCTGGTGCTGGTGACGGGACCGACGGGCTCGGGCAAGTCGACGACGCTCGCCGCGATGATCGACAAGATCAATCGCGAGCGTCGCGGCCACATCATCACGGTGGAAGACCCGATCGAGTTCATCCACCGTCACCAGAGCTGCATCGTCAACCAGCGCGAAGTCGGAACGGACACGAAGAGCTTCTCGAACGCGCTCAAGTACTCCCTGCGTGAAGACCCCGACGTGATTCTCGTCGGCGAAATGCGCGATCTGGAAACGATGCAGGCCGCGCTGACGATCGCCGAGACGGGACACCTGTGCTTCGCGACGCTGCACACGAATTCGGCGGCCGAGGCGATCAATCGCATGATCGACGTGTTCCCGAGTCACCAGCAGGGACAGGTCCGCGCGCAGCTGGCGTTCGTGCTCGAGGGGATCGTGACGCAGACGCTGCTGCCGCGCGCGAAGGGGCGTGGCCGGGCGATGGCGGCGGAGATTCTGGTCGTGACGCCGGCAATTCGGGCGCTCATCCGCGACAACAAGATCCACCAGATCAATTCGTCGATGCAGTCGGGCAAGAAGTTCGGCATGCAGACGTTGAACGACGCGCTGTACAACCTGTACATGTCGCGCGAGGTCGTGCTCGATGAGTGCCTGCGTGTGTCCGGCGATCAGAACGAGTTCCTTCGTATGATCGGCGAGGCGCCGCTGGATGATGTCGCGAATGGCGACGCGCCGAAGATTGCCGGTCAGCACGCGAAGTACGCGGCCGCGGGCAAGCGGTAATCCGAATCGTCTGAGGAGAGTACATGCCAACATTTGCCTACACGGCACGCACGCTGAGCGGTGAGCTCAAGAACGCCACGATGGACGCCACGAACCGCGACGAGGTCGTCGCGAATCTGAGGCGCCAGAAGCTCATCGTCGTCAAGATCGACGAAGAGCAGAAAAAGAAGAAGAACGGGAAGGTCAAGACGCGCGACATCGTCATCTTCACGCGTCAGTTCTCGACGATGATCAACTCCGGTCTGCCGCTCGTGCAGGCGCTCGACATTCTCTCGCGTCAGAGCGAGAACAAGGCGCTGCAGGATGTGACGCACCAGGTGGTGTACGACGTCGAGTCCGGACACACGGTGGCCGATGCGCTGCGCCGGCATCCGAAGGCGTTCACGGATCTGTACGTGAACATGGTGGCCGCCGGTGAGGCGGGTGGTATTCTCGACACGATTCTGATGCGTCTGGCGACGTTCCTGGAAAAGAACGACGCCCTCGTCGGAAAGGTGAAGAGCGCGATGATCTATCCGGCGGTCATCATGAGCGTGGCTGCGATTGCCATCGTGACGCTGCTGATCTTCGTCATTCCGGTGTTCGAAAACATGTTCGCGAGCGTGAATCTGGCGCTACCGCTGCCGACACGCATCGTGATCATGCTCTCGAGCTTCCTGAAGCACTATTGGTGGGCGGTCGGCGGCGGCGCATGGTTCAGCGTCGTGTCACTGCAGCGGTACTACAAGACTCCGGGCGGTCAGCTGAATATCGACAAGCTGCTGCTGCGGGTGCCCGTGCTGGGCGACATGCTGCGCAAGTCGGCGGTGTCGCGCTTCACGCGTACGCTGGGCACGCTGATCAGCTCTGGTGTGTCGATTCTGGATGGTCTGGAGATCACGGCGAAGACGGCGGGCAACCGCGTCATTCACGATGCGATCATGGAGTCACGCGCGAGCATCGCGGGTGGCGACACGATCTCGGCGCCGCTGCAGAAGTCGAACGTGTTCCCGCCGATGGTTATCTCGATGATCGCGGTTGGTGAGCAGACGGGTGGTCTGGACGAAATGCTCACGAAGATCGCGGACTTTTATGATACCGAGGTGGATACGGCTGTCAGTGGGCTTCTGAGCTTGATGGAGCCTGTGATGATCGTGTTCCTGGGTGTGATCGTCGGAGGAATGGTGGTGGCGATGTATCTGCCGATCTTCGATATGATCAACGCGGTGCAGTAGGGAGACTCTGCTCGAAAGTCTGGACCATGAGAAAGGCGGGCGACGGGGAATTCCCATCGCCCGCCTTTGGTTTTTGCTGCCGCCGCGCGCTACGCGCGCACCGCCGTGGCGTGAACGGAGCACGATCCATTGTAGATGAGCAGCACGAGCTGGTCGCCGGGATACACAGTCGTTCGCTCGCTCGCCAGCTCGCGCGTGGCCCCGATCTGATCGCAGAGAAACAGCAGCTCGTTGCCGGCACTCACGAGATAGTCCGGGATCATGAGAACCGTCGTTTGATGTCCAGAGGCGATGCCGAGTCGGACGCGTTGTCCGCTTCGAAGCGCGTAGACGGTCATGTCGGCGAACTCTCGGTTCTCGACGCTGACGGAAGACTTGGCCTGGCGCTCATCACCCTGGCTCGCGTGCGATGTGTAGCACGCCGAGCTCGAGGCGGCGAGAGCGAAGAGCAGGGAGCCAAGCATCGGGCGGAGCGGATGCGTCATCGGCGGGCTCTCCTCGTCGTAGTGCATGGATAACGAGATGCTTAAGCCACATGATGTCATTAGTCGAGGGGCAACATGCGCGCCAGGGCTGACTGCGCCGAGATGTGCAACGGGGAGCAAGTTGCGCGTCTAATGCACATGACTGCGTGCGCTGTGCGCCGCCTGGCGCTTCCCCTGCTTGTCGTGTTTTTGCCGTGTGTTCGCGTCGAGGCACAGCGGATGGTGATGCCGGCGCTGCCCGCTCCACCGGATGCGAAGGAGGCGCTCTTCGGCTCGATCGCGCCTGATGGACGGACCTTCGTGTATGAAGTAGTAGAGGGAGACGAGCGCCTTCTATGGCGGCTCGACCTCGGCTCGCTGCGCGCAGAGCGATTCACCCCAGCGCCGGGCGTGCGATACGACCCCGTGTGGGCACCAGACGGAAAGCACCTCGCCTACTGGCGCAACCATCCGCTCAGTCGAGTCGCTGATGGAAGCGAAGGGCTCTACCTGCTCGACGTCGACTCGCGGACGGAACAGCGATTGGTGGCATCCGTCGACGATGAGGCGGGATACTCTGGAGATGTCACGTGGCTCGCCGACGGTCGGATTCTGTATCGGCACATGCTCGAGCGTCCGAATTTCGGGGGCCTGCCTCCGCGCTTCGATCTCGTGGCAATGCGGTCCGATGGTGCCGTGGCGCCGAAACTGCCATCCTGGATTCACGGGAGTGAAGACGCCGATGTGATCTCTCCTGGCGGAAGCAAAGAAGCGTACATTGGGTCGTGCTGCGGTGGGGCGCCGCGAGCGGTCTGGGTGCGTGACGTGGCCGGTGCGCGTTGCGTGGCGGGGCCGATCGTGCCAAGTATGCGGTCAGAGCGCCCCATCGCCTGGTCGCGCGACGAGAAGCGGCTCTATCTCATCGCCCGCAAGAGGGGCGGCGCGGATACGCTCGATCACGCGTTCGCGATCGATCTCGAGCGGGGCGACGCCTGGCGAATCGGTCCGCCCGACCGTGCGGTGGCGAGCGTGAGCGTCTCCGACGCGGGAGACGTCTTCCTCACCGCCATGCCGATGCGGGGCCGGGTGGGCTCGCTCTGGATCATGTCCGATTCCAGCGCTCGCAAGCCTGAGGCGGACGCGGAGCGCCTAAAGCATTGTCCGCCGATGGCCACGCCCATCGTGGATTTCGTGCGACACACGAAGCTTCCATCCGTACACTGGATTGATCCGATCTATGAGGACTCGGCACACCAGCTGACCATTTTCTCCGTCACGTATGGAGATGCGAACGACATTTACCCTACTCGCACGGGCGTGCGCTACGGCTCGCGTATTGGCTGGCTCGATTATCTGCGCCTGAACGCGCGTGACTCGGTTCGGCGTACCCCACAGTCGTTTCCGATGCGCTCCTCGGATGCGTATCTCTTCAGCGACTCGCTCGCTGCGTGGGTGAAGCGCGTGCCAGAAGCGGACGAGAGATGGCGCCTCTTCATTGTCAGGAATCCCGCTACGCCGTTCGACGTGATCGTGCGCGAGGTGCGCCGCGATCCGCACAGGTTCGCGCTCGTCGCGCTTGATAACCCATCGGTGACTCGCGACACGATCCCATTCGAAGCGCGACTTAAACTCGCGGTGCTCGAGGATACGCTCGCTGCAGCTATGGTTGGGCTACCGAGCGTGCGAAACGATCCTGAGCGGCTCGCGCGAATTGCGGATCTTCCGATGTATCGCTCGGGGGGTCTCGGAGCTCAGCGCGTCCATGAGCGGATGGCGGAGTTGATGCCATCGTTGGTGTCGAGCGCACGAACGCTGTCTGAGCGAGCCGCGCTCCACCTGTACATGGCGGCCTACGTTGATTCGCTGCGTGTGGCCATGCTCCATGCGCTGTCGCCGCCGCAGAGTCGAGTGGTACTCGCATTGGCCGCCGTTCGATCGTTGGATCCGAATGCCACCGGCATCGTTTTCGCGCGCGCGACCCTGGCGGGACTGGGCACGACCCCAGAGCGCGAGCTGCTCGATGCGATTCGGCGCGTGCGTATGGGGGAGTTGCCGGGTAGCTTGCCGGAGTTCATCCTCTCGAACAATGTGCCAGTCCCGTGGACCGTTCTCGACGCGATTAGTCGGCTTGATGAGCGATTCATATTCGTCCGCGACCGTGCCGCGGGCGAGCTGGTGACGATGCCTTCCACACCGGATTCTGTGGTCAACCTGCTGTGGGATGGACTATCGCGTCATCGTGATCCTGCGCTCGCGTCACGATTTTTCGAAAGAGCATTGCAGGACAGATCAGGAACTTTGCTCCGGGCCATTGCGGGGCTCGACAGCAATTGGTACGTGGTTGTCGTACACGGGGCGCGCGAGTGGCTCGCGAACCTCGAGCCAAAGGGGCCGCCGACCATCGCGCCGCGTCCTCGATCACCGCTTGCTCTACCGCCCCCGATTGCTCGGGACTCGTCGCCTGATTCGTGGATGCCGGCCGACCAGTGCCGCGCGCCCGATGATTGGTCCGAACAGATCCGCCGCGCGATTGGCGGTGACGCACGGCTGCTCGCGGGACATTCGCTCTGCATTCGCGCCGCCGCCACGCTGGACAGCGCGTTCGAGCGTCCCAATGCGTATGACTCCGCCTATGTGTTCCGTGTCGCGGACGGCTATGTGCTGGGATTCGCTCCGTCGCGCCCGGATGCAGACGTCACGCTCGTTCGCTTTGACACCGCATTCGCCGAGCGCTCGCGGCGGGTCGTCGTGGTGCACTAGTCGGGCGGCCTAGATATTCGAGTCATCCAGGAATCAACCGAACGGTTTTTCAGCGGCCGCATCATGACCTCAGCCCAAATGTTGAAATGAATGACAACCTTTCGTCGGGTTGGACCTTCTCTGTCAAGTATGTAGTTCCCGCAATTTGGATAATGGCAATCGGGCAGCTCGTCGTATCCTCATTTCTGCATCCCGGCGAAGTCATCTTCGGCGGCGTGCAGGGCGCTGCACGTGCGAGCTTCGAACACACGTTTCTCGTGATGTGGGTGCTCGGATCCGCCTTCATACTCTGGCTCAGCATCCCGCTAAAGCGAGTCCGCGTCGCGGACGGCGCGCTGCTGGTGTCGAACTACATCAAGGAGTGGCGTATTCCCGTCACGCTCATTGAGGACGTTTCGCAGAATCGTTGGGTGAGGAGTCGACCGATCACGATTCAGTTGCGCGCCGATGTCGGGTGTGGTACGCGTGTGAAATTCATGCCCCCCGAACGGTGGCGCTTGAGGTTCTGGCGAGAGGATCCCGAAGTGGATACGCTGCGAACGTTGGCTGGACTTGGTCCGCAGCAGCGGGCGACGTCGTAGGCGCCCGAGCTACGCCCTCACGCCGCCGCGAACGCCAGCCAAGTCAGCGCCCCGATGAGCATCACGTAAATCCCAAACGCCTTCTGATCCCCCGGCCCCTGCTCCTTCTGCACCGCGCGCCACACCGCGACGAGGCCTACGATCATCAGCATCTTCTGATTCGTCAGCCAGTAGGCCATCCCCACTACGCAGATGGCGGCGATGCGCTCCTGCCGCCTCAGCGCATGAAAGCCGCGTGAGCCGTCGAGCTGCCAGACGGGCGTGAGGTTGAAGAGATTGATGAAGGCGGTGAGGTGTGCGATCGCGGCCCAGATCGGAATTCTCGTGGCCACGAAGACGCCCATCGCTGCGAGCCCCGCGCCGAGTCCCCAGATTGGTCCCGCGAGTCCGATCGTCGCATCGATGTGTGCGTCCGCCGGATGCTCCTTCAACATCACGAGGGCGCCCACGCCCGGAATGAACAGCGGCGCACCCGCGCCGATGCCAAGCCGTCGCAGCGCAGACACGTGCCCCATCTCGTGGATGTAGATCGAGACGACGAGGCCGAGCGCGAGCGGCCACCCGTAGATGCCCCAGTACACGCCGAAGAAGGCGAACATCGACAAGAAAGTGCTCGCCTTCGTGAGACCGAGCAGAAGGAACTTGAGCTTGCCGAGCAGTAGCAGGAACGCGGTGGCGATGCCGCCGAGCGCGCGGCGCCACGCTGGATGATCGGGATTCGCGGGCTTCGCTGTGCTCGTCGACGGACTCGCCGCGATGAGGCGCGCATTGAGATCAGCTACGCGAGCAGTGATGATGACGTACTGCTTCGACTCCGCAGGAAGAAACTTGAGCGCGCTTTCCCAATTCATTCGTGCTTGCAGCAAATCACCCGCCGCCTCGGCCTGCTCTGCGTTCGCTGCGAGGCGCTTCAGCCTGTCCGCAAACAAAAGCAAGCCGCACGCGGGGCACGCGCGCGCGTGCGGCGCGAGCTCGGTGCCGCATTGCGGACACGCGCTACCGCGATCGGTTCGCGCAACCTGATCTGCTCCCAATCAGACTGCCGCGGCGGAGGCGTCGCTCCCGACGCGGTAGGGCCCGTCGATCTTGAGCTCCGTTGCCGCCGTCATTCGCCACGCCTGCCGCAATCCAACGGCGACGATGATCGCCGTGATGATGCCGGAACCGCCGCCTGTAATGACGAGAATAGGGAGCGCGAACACGTAGAAGAACTGCACGGGCAGCGCCATCGTCGAGTCCTTGAGAATCAGCGGCGCGTATGCCAGTCCCACGGCCCAGTACGTGAGCACGACCGCGAGAATTTGGAAGCGACGGCCGCCGCGTCCATCCGCGCCCTTGCGCACGGCCCAACCAACCATGTATCCGATCGCGATTGCGATGAGCCCAATCTCGAGATCCGCGAGCGCGATGACGCCGTAGTACAGCGCTGCTCCTGCGATCGCTGCCAGAATGCCGAGTCCAGCCGAGCGCGCAAATGGCACCATCCCCTCGGGAGTTGCGACTGCCGCGGCGACCGATGTGCGACAGCTCGCGCACGCGATCTTTCCGTTGAGGTGAAAGTAATCCGCGCTGATGGGCTTTGAGCACAGCTTGCAGATCACCGCGCGTGTCCCAGCCTCCGCCTCACCGGCCGTGGGTGCATTGCTGGCGACACGATCGAACTGAAGACCTTCCGCTACGGCATTCGGATCGTTCGTGGACATCGAGCCTCCTAATCGGGTAAGACGAAGTCACGCGCACGATCAGGCGATCGCGATCGCGCACTACGGTAAATGCCGGGCCGCACACTGGCCAGACGTCATTTTCAGACATAAGCCCCTTCTCACGCGCTCGACGCCAATCGCGAGCGGAAAAGTTTGCCGCTCGCCGCGGTGACTCGCATTTGCCGAAAGTCGTCTTGCGTTTGCGGTCTGCGCCGATCGCTCTCGCGCCCCTTTCCTCGTCGGAGACGAACAACATGGCTGCATCGAACATTCGGTGGCGGACGACTCGAACGCTCACCGTTGTCGCATGCGCACTGCTCGGCGCGCGCACCACGCGCGCACAGGCGCCCACCGCCGCCGACTCCGCGGAAATGAAGGCGCGGCACGCGAAGTTCGCGTCGATCGAGTGGCTCACCGGCCCGTCGAAAGGGCGACTCGGAGAGATCGGTGAGATCGAGGTTCCGAAGGGATGTCGTCTCACGCAGCAGCGCGGCGCGACGACCTTTCTCGAGCTTTCGCAGAACATTCCAGACGGCAATGAAGTCGGCTTGATGCTCTGCGTCGATGCCAGCGATAGCGCGAGCGATGACGACAGCCAGTGGTTCGTCATCTACACGTACGATGAGAGCGGCTACGTGAAGGATGATGAAAAAACACATCTGAATGCGGACACCATTCTGAAATCACTGCGCGATGGCACCGAGGAGGGAAATCGCGAGCGAAAGAAGCGCGGCTGGGCCGAGATGCACATCGATGGTTGGGTGCGCGCGCCGTACTACGATGAGAAAACCCACAATCTCACCTGGTCGTTCAAGGGCGGCGACTCCGAGGGCGGAACCGTCGTCAATGAGTCGGTGCGACTGCTCGGGCGCGGTGGTGTACTCCACGCCGATCTGGTGTTGAATCCGAAGCAGGTCGATTCCGTGACTCCCGAATTCGACAAGGTCATGTTGTCGACGACCTTCGTTCCGGGCAGTCGCTACTCGGAGTGGAAGAGCGGCGACAAAGTCGCCGAGTACGGACTTACGGCGCTGATCGCCGGCGGCGCAGGCGCCGTCGCGATGAAAACGGGATTGTTCGCGAAACTCGGCGCCCTGCTGGTGGGGCTCTGGAAGGTGATCGCCGCGGCGTTCGTCGCGCTGGCCACGAGGATCAAGAGCCTCTTCAAGCGCAAGCCGAAGTCGGGCGACGAGACGCCACCCAGCTCTCCGAACAGTCCCTCATAGGTGAGCTGGACGACGTCTCTGCTCCTCGCAGCGGTGTTGTGGCTGGATGGCGGGCTGCGAAAAGTTCGATCGGAATCGATAGTGATGCGGCGTACGCTGTTCGGCCCGTGGCGAGTCGTCGAGATCGTTCGTGCGAGCTCGTGGCGCGCGGTGGGACTTTGGCCGTCGCTTGTGCTCTCGCTCGCACCTGCGGAGCCGGCACGCATGCGAGTGTCGCTGCACCAGCTCGAGGAGCGACTCCGCGAAGTTCGCGCTCTCGTCGTCGCCCTTCGCTTCGTCGGCGCCACGACGAGCATCGCACTCGTTGTCGGCGCTCCGCTTGCGGTCGACCGCTACGGCCGCGCGGGACTCTACTACTCCGCCGATGCGCTGCTCGCACTCGGCGCGCTCACCGCGATTCTCTGCGTGGTCGCGACGCGCCGGCTCGACGCGCGCGGATGGACGCCGGTGCGCATCGCAATCGCGTATCTCTGGCCATTCGCCGGACCGTATGCGGCCGAGCGCGTGATGATGTTCGCGGTCGCTGGTGGCTCGCCGCTCGATGTTTTTCGCGCGCTCGCCGGACACGAGTCATTCGCGCGATGGGCGCGACCCCACGCCTACGACGCGCTCACCACGAGCAGCGAGCGCGAGCTGCCGTTGGTCGATGGCTTCGATTATCGCTTCACGCGACGCAGCCTCGAAGAGATGCTCGACGTGATGCCCGCGAACACTTCGCCGGGTGCCCGAATCTGTCCCCGATGCGGGACCAGCTTTCAGGATGACGTTCGCGCGTGCGCTGACTGCGGTGGCGTCGAGCTGATCAACGCCGCAGCCCGTCGAAATCCGCCGAAGGTCGAGCGCGCGCCCGTGGCGCGCGGAGGAGGGACCTCGATTCGGCGCAAGCGGCGCAGGAAGCGATAGCGACCTCCTGGATCTGCATTGAACGCATGTGATTGTCAGAAGAATGCGGGTCGCAATGCATCCGTCGATCCTCGACATGACCAAACGAAGCGCAACCGGCAAATCAGTCGAATAGGCACCTCTGATATTTTGTTTATTCGTGCAGAGTTCAAAAACAACGCAGCGCCTCTCGCGGGCCTGTTTTTCGTCGATCGACTAATGCAGTAGTAAGATTGCCTCGACTACGAGCGTAGCCTCATTTGCGATGTTACTCTGTAGTGCAACCGCGAACTGGATAGACGAGCAACCTCGAATCAACTCTCGGAGATCGCAATGCGCATATCGCGTATCTGCATTCAAAATTTTCGCAACTTTAAGAACCTCGACATTTCCGTGGGAGAGAGCGCGGTTGTAGTCGGCGAAAACAAGATCGGCAAATCGAATTTACTCGCTGCGCTAAGGCTCGTTCTTGATCCTAGCCTTCCTGATTCAGCGCGACAACTCCGATCGGAAGACTTTTGGGACGGCCTGGATCGCCCTCTAAGAATTGAGGATCGAATCCGGGTAGATGTGGAATTCACCGACTACGAGAACAATACCGCGCTTATCGCGTTACTCGCGGATGCACTAGTTGACGCGCGAACGCATACATCTCGGCTCAGCTACGTGTTCGAGCCTATTCCTTCGCTCGGCAAAGCTCCACAACGACAAGCGGACTATCAGTACAGTCTTTTTATTGCTGGCCGATCCGAATGTCCGATGGATTATGGATTAAGGAGCCGAATTCCGATGGACCTACTCCCAGCGCTCCGCGACGCGGATGGGGCTCTCGCCAATTGGCGGACTTCACCTCTTCGACCTCTCCTGGAGTACGTATCGGCAAGGGTCGATCGCGACGCTATCACATCTCTCGCGCAAGAACTGGAGACGGTATCCAATTCGATTGTGCAGATGCCGGAGATGCGGGACCTCTCAACCGCGATTGAAGCTCGGCTCGCCAGGATCGTCGGAGACTCACATGCTGTTGATATGGAGCTCGGCGTGTCGCCGACGGATCCCGAGCGACTAATTCGTTCACTGCGGCTATTTATCGACGGTCGGAAGCGTGGTTTGGGCGATGCCAGTTTGGGAACGGCGAATCTGATCTATCTGACACTCAAGCAGCTTGAACTCGAACAGATGGTGACTGAGCACGCAAGGGAGCACACCATTTTTTGTATCGAGGAGCCCGAGGCTCATCTGCACCCGCACCTACAGAGATTGGTATACCGGGAATATCTCGAAACGCGAGACTCTAGGCATCGTGCGACGCCAGTTGACGAGACAAATGGCACGACACGCGGGACGGCGGAATCCACTGCGACACGACGAGAGGTTGCCGACGCCGGCGTGACGAAAATCATGACGACGCACTCTCCGCATATCGTAAGCGTCGCGCCCGTGAAATCGCTAGTGTTACTCAAACGGAGTCGGCAAGATGGAAGTACGGTGGGATCGACAACCGCTCGCTTGGACTTGACGGACGCCGAAACTAGCGACCTTGAGCGCTACCTCGACGTGACTCGTGGTGAACTCGTCTTTGGGCGAGCCGTCATGTTAGTGGAAGGCGAGTCGGAGACATACATTGTTCCGGCGTTGGCAAGGCTGCTTGGTCACGACTTCGATGAACTAGGAATCTCTGTCTGCTCGGTCGGCGGAATCAACTTTGACCCATATGTGAAGCTGATTGGACCGCACGGATTGGATCTTCCGTACGCGGTACTCACAGATCGCGATCCGGCAGACGATGGCCGCGAGCCCGGGCGCGATCGTCTCAGGCGCATTTTCCCCCTTACTTGGCAGATTGGGAATGCAGTGCTGGATTGCCCTGCGAACGAACACGGAGATTTCCTCTCAACGATGCGTGCGCAGGGGCTCTTTCTGAGCGAGCACACGTTGGAGGTCGATCTTTTTAAATGCGGCCAACATGAGGCGATCGCGAAGACGCTTCACGAGTTATCCGGCAACGGTGCGTGCCGTGCACGCGCTACCGCATGGGCGCGGGATCCCATCTCCTTGGACGTTTCCAAGCTTCTGTCGGATGTCAAGGCGATCGGCAAAGGTCGGTTCGCGCAACGTCTCGCCGCGAACCTCAGGCCGGGCCACACACCTGACTACATCGCGACCGCCATCAACTTCGTAGTCGAGCGTTCCGCTGGAGCGCCGAGTCGACCAATCCTCGTGTCCTAGGCGATGATCCATTCTCTCGATACATACCGCCCCGGAGACGAATACCTAAGGTCCGTCTCGCAGATGCAAGTGAATCCTGGTCAGCTTCGAGTGTTAGAGTCGAAATCGCATTGCGTGGTCTTGGCCGGTCCAGGAAGTGGAAAGACTCGGTGCATCACCACGAAAGCTGCGCGTATGCTCGCAGAAGATGTTCTGCAACCGCGAGGCATCGCGTGCGTGACTTACAACAACGAGTGCAAGCGTGAACTGGAGACTCGGCTGGCCAAGTTAGGAGTCCACAGGGCGCATGGCATGTATGTGGGAACTGTACACGGATTTTGCTTTCAACAGATTGTCGTGCCATTTGCGCGGGCGGCGGGAATATCTCTCAGTGATTCGATTGTGCCGGCTTCCAGCCAAAAAGGAGCGAAACACTTCGAGAACGCGGCAGGCGCAATTTTCGGCGCTTCACGACCGTCCGATCTAGAAAAAAGTGTCAAGGCGTATCGACTTGAGAAGACGCTTGCTGCCGCGGGTGCGCCTGTGGCGAAGAATGCGGCAGTCTCGCATTTCGCAGCGGCTCTTCAGAAGCAAATAGCCGACACGGCCGAATTGTATGTGAGCTCTCTGCGAGTCGAGGGATTGATCGATTTCGATGACATGACCTTGCTTGCCCTCGAATTGCTCTCCCAGCACGACTGGGTCAGACAGGCGACCTGGGCAAAATTTCCCATTTTGCTAATTGATGAATATCAAGACCTAGGGCCAGTACTTCATCAGATAGTAAGAATTCTGATTGAGCAGACAAAAATTCGGTTGCTTGCTGTTGGCGACCCGGATCAATCCATGTACGGCTTCGCTGGTGCTAAACCAGAGTTGCTGATGTCTTTGTCGACACTCGCTGGAGTCGAAGTAGTGCGCCTTCCTTTCAATTACAGGTTTGGATCGACGATCGCCAGGGCGTCTGAGGCGGCTCTTGGGGAGCTCCGCGACTACGTATGTAAGTCCGAGTATGCAGGCACGGTTGATCTGCACGAGTGCAAAGGTGGCATCGGCGACCAGGCCGACTTTATATGCAAAACGATTATTCCTGGGGCACTCGCGAGGGAAAAAGCTGGTGGGCACACACGCGTGCTGGGAGACATTGCTGTGCTTTACTCGGACAAGAACGTCGGCAACGTCATTGCGGCGGCAGCAAGCGCGAACGGTTACTCCTTCCAACGCATCGACGCGGGCGCGCCGTATGTTAAGTCACAGCTGATGCGTTGGGTGGAGGACTGTGCCGCTTGGTGCTCCGGCGGATGGATCCAAGTCACTCCCAAACTGGGGGATTTACTCAACTCGTGGCGCTGGTACGCCGACAAACACATTGAAAGGGACGCTGCGCGTGAGCGTGATCTTCGGCTAGTTGAATTTCTGAAGCAAAATCGATTCACGTCGCATGAAGCAGAAAGTGTTTCTCTTGCAGAATGGTTTGGCGCACTCTGGAGTCAGTGTTTGAGCGTCGCTTTCGAGGCTTCACATCTCTCCGAGGAAAAGAGCGAGATGGAGAAAATGCTTGGGCTGTCGGCGCGCGGGGGAAGCCTCGAGGGAATGTCTCTTTTCAATTTTGCTGGCCAACGCGGCGCTCCCGAGAGCCTGAATCTGCTGACACTTCACAGCGCGAAGGGGCTCGAGTTTGACGTGATAGTAATTATGGGAGCAGACGAAGGACAAATGCCGTCGGCGAGAGACAATACCGACGCGGCAATTCGTGAGTCCAGGCGGAAATTCTACGTGGGCGTGACGCGAGCCAAGCGCGAGGTTCACATCACCTACTCCGGATGGTATAAAGACAATTGGAAGCGCCGCGAGAACGGTCCGTCGCGATTTGTGAACGAGATACGGACTCGGCTCCTCGCGCACGCCGCTGAGGCCTAAGTGAAATCACTTCTTTCGCGAATTGCGTTTCGATCGCTCTCGTGAAATAAGGCGCTTGCCGAACCCGGCATTCGTGAATTTCCGAAATAGTACCTCCGCTGACTCTGACAGCCCGATGCGGTCGCGCGACACACAGATGCGACCCATGACGTCCTCTGCTATCGCTTTTGTCCAACGAAAGTGTGTCGGTCCAGTCTTGCCATAGAGGGCACTCTGAAGTGCACCATAGTGACTCCATGGTTCGCGATCGAACTCAGCGTGCGAGTCTCGAATACCCCAAACCCAAATTGGGCGCCGCACTCTCATTCCCGAGATGAGCGTCGCACGAATATGTGGAGGAAGCCACTCACTTTCTGTGGCAATCAGCCAGACAGCGTGATCAAAATCCTCGTGGAGTGACACCGTCGGCCCAAACGGCGAGTCACCGTTGAAGTAGTGACTCGCGAGATACACTGCTTCGTAGTTTCCGAGCAAGGGGTCGCGCAGAGCCCATTCAGTGTCGCATCTAGGGAGCTTCTTGTCAGTAGTTAACGCCGTTCCTTCGAGGCTATGACTAGAACGCTTGTCGCTGTGGACGACTAGGGAAGCTAAATACTGGCGTTCGAATAACTTTTCGAGTGGGCCACCGAACCCGCGCAACGTGAGCTGAGGCGCGTAATCGGCTGCGAGGGTCGGATAGGCTTCACAAATGTCAAGTAGGCCTGGATGTTCAAGAATGAATGCGTGGACGAGTTCGGGTCGAGTGGTGACGTCTACGCGCAATGAGTCGGCGGCGTTAACCCATTGCAACTGCAGCGCTGTCCACGCCAGCCGCTCGCCCCACGCATCTGGATCCGAACCATTTCGCGATGGAAGTGGAAAACTCCAACGCGCCCAATGCGATTCTTCAGGGATGACCGCGCCAGTGCCCGGAATGCGATTCGACGCCTCGGCTACGTCTAGCCAGTATGAATCGGTAATAACTGGCGGATTGAGACCCCACTCCAAAGCGATATCGCGTGCGATCAATAGCGGGCTACGATCGGGTCGTATTACCTGTAGTAGCGTCGATGCGAGTGCATCAATACCATCCGAAGTTGAGGCGGCAACTCTGCCGGCGATTGATGGTGAGTATCGACTTACTTCGGTGTGATTGACCTCGTGCCAGACCGGTAATATCACCTTCGCATCTCCAGACATTTCTCTGTCGACGAGGCCATCGAGTTCGTACTGCGGCCAATTCTTGGCAAAAAATGAATGGCTTAGCACCACGATTCCGAAGCGCGATTGACGAAGGCCCTTGTCTATCGAGCGACGAAGCGAATCACCCACCGAAAGCGAGAATTCGTCAAACCAAACTTCCACGTGATGCTCCATCAGCTTTTCGGCAAGTGGTCGTACCACCGATGATTTGTCGTCGGATGCATGACAAATGAAGACATCGTATAGCATGCTGTTTTGAGTTTATTGTCTTGAGCGTCTCTACGATTCCGATGTAAGCATGCGATCAGCATGCTTCAAGCGGCAGCCAAGGAGCCTCAGAAGCTTCGAGCGCGGAGTGGGAGTTTCCGACGAACAGCCATTCATAAGTCTCTGCGATGATATGGATGCGAAACTCTGATTGGAAGTCGTCCGTAGTATCCCACACGCAGCACCCTCGCTGCCCCAGCTATTTCTCGCTCGGGAGGTCCCATGCTCTGGTGGATCTGCGTTGGACTCGTCGCCGGATGGGCGACCGGGAAGATTCTCAAAGGCAGCGGCTACGGCGCGCTCGCTGACATCGTCATCGGCATCCTCGGCGCGATCGTCGGCGGCTTCGTCATGCGCTCGATCGGATTCGCCGGCTCCGGCGGATTCTTCTACACGGTGTGCGTCGCCGTGCTCGGCGCCGTGATCCTCGTGTGGCTCGAGCATTTCTTCTCGGGCAGCCGCGGCCGCTCGTCGTAGAACTCGCCCGCGAGAAAAAAGTCCGGAAGCGACGGCGCCTCTTTCGGCGCTACGCTTCCGGTCTTTTGCATTTACCATGTGCGAAAGCGCTACGGCGTCACCCCCACCGTCGCGTACAGCTCCTTCGGATCGAACCGCACGCCATCCTTCACCACCATCACCGTCTTCCGCATGTCGCTGATGTTCACGCTCGGATCGCCATCCACGAGCACGACATCCGCGACTTTGCCGACCGCGATCGATCCGCGGTCCTTCTCGTGATGCATCACGCGCGCCGAGCCGATCGTCGCGAGCTCGAGCACCTTTGGCGCGGGAATCCCCGCCTGCACGTAGAGCTCGAGCTCACGCAGTAGCTGAAATCCCACCGGCCCGTTGTCGGTGCCCGCGACGATCGGCACGCCCGCGTCATACATCGCCTTCACGATCCCCTTCATCTCGCCGAACGCATCGCGGAAGCGCTGATCGTTCGCCGCGGTCACTGGTAGCCCGCCGCCGAAGAAGCTCCGCCTCACCTGCGGCGGCATGCGGTCCGCGATCATCGCCTGATTCGGATCCACCGTGCCCGGTCGCGCGCTGAACATTCCTTCGAATGTCGTGAGCGTCGGGTCGATGTCCGTGCCGTGCGACTTGAAGAGCGCGATGAATTCGCGCACGCGCGGGCTATTCAGATCGAGATCCTTCCCCGCGGCGCCGACCGCCGTAAAGCGCGCCATCGAGCGCGTGTCCTTCACGGTGTCCATGAAGTTGAGCAGCAGCATGTTCGCGTGCTGCACCTCGTCGAATCCGAGCGTCACGACCTGAGTCGCGGTCATGAACGCCGGCACGTGTCCGCTCACGCGCAGTCCCTTCGCATGCGCCTCGGCGATGATCGCAGGCACGAGCTCCGGCTTCATCGAGCTGTAGACCTTGATCTGCTCGTAGCCGTGCGCCGCGTACCAGTCGACATCCTTGCGCGCGGTCGCCTCGTCGTCGGCGAGCAGTCCCGTGGGCACCTGATATGGCCCCGATCCATCGATGAGTCCCGCGAGCATCAGTCGCGGGCCGATGAGCGAGCCATTGGCGAATTGCTTCCGCAGCGCGAGCACCGAGATGGTGTCGTTCCCCATGTCGCGCGCGTTCGTCACGCCGGCCGCGATGTGCATGATGCCGTCGTCGCCGGCCTGCATGTGTACGTGCATGTCCCACAGTCCGGGGATGAGCGACTTGCCGGCCGCATCGATGACCGTTGCACCTGCGGGAGTCTTCACCGTGCCATCCTTGCCGACCGCGGTGATGCGGTCGCCCGTCATCACCACCGTCATCCCGGGCTGCATCGTCGCCTGCTCAGCCACGAACAGCCGTGCACCGCGAATCACCAACGCGCCGTTCGGCTTGTGCGACAGCTCGCGCGCGAGGCGCACGTAGCGATCGCTGCGCGCCTTGTCCTGCGCAGCCACCATCGCCGGAATTCCGTCCTCCCATCCCGCGGGCACGACACTCGACCATCCCGACACCGTCGCGAAGTGCGCAACGCTGTCATCGGTCCAGATCGGGAAGGGAGAGAAGCCGAGCCCGCCCACGTCATAGCGGATGACGTGCACGGGCTTTCCGCGCACCGTGATCGTCATTTCTCCCGATTGCGTCACCGTCGCCTCTCCGTTCGGCAACAGCGGCACGCGTCCCTTGTTCGCGAGCGCGGCCTTGATCAACAGCTGCGATCCGATGGGCGACTCGGAGTTGGCGATGTAGTACGCACTTCCCGCGTTCGCGCGCGAGCCGTGCTCGCTCGTCGTCGTCCATGACGCCGAGCCGCCGGAGTTCGTGAAGCGTTCGTCGACGCTGTCCTTGAGGTAGCCATGTCCAACGACGGCCAGCGATGTGGGCACGCCGGAGTCGCCGAGCTTGAGCACGGCGTCCTGATGCGGTCCGCGTCCGCGATCGTTGTAGTCGTAGACGGAGTGCAACTCGCCGTTCGTCCACCACTCGCGATATTCGCCCGCGGGGCGACCGGAAAAGAGCACGACGTAATGCGCGGTGTCGGCGGACTGCTGCGCCGCTGCGCGAGGGAGCGGCATCGCTGCCAGAATGAGAGCGGCGACGGCGGAGCGCGTGAGGTGCATGGGACCTCTCGTCATGATGAGTGGCGGAGAGGCAACGTTATTCCCGGCTCCGTCCGCCGGCAAGCGAGGAGTTGTGCACGCGGAGAGGGGCTCGAACCCTCCGCCTCCTCATGGCGTGTATCGTCACGGTAACGAATGTCCGACACGCGCGGCAGTTGGCCAACTCGCCATGTCTCGCGTGTCCGGCCAGACGGGCGTACGTTATTGGTCCCATGTCGAGTCCGGTCGATCTCTCCAAGCTTCGCATCAATCGCGATGCGCCCGCCGCGCCCGTTCGCAAGGCGCTCACACGCAATCTCATCATCTTCGTCGTCGCGATCGCTCTCGCCGCGACGGCGATCTTCGCGCTCAAGGCGCGCGCCGTGCCCACCGTGCAAGTGGCGACCGCTACGGCCACTGGCGCCGCTGGCGCAACGTCCGGCGGTGCGACGAGCGTTACCGCGAACGGCTACGTCGTCGCGCGCACGAAGGCATCCGTGTCCGCGAAGATCGCCGGGCGCCTCGCATACCTGGGCGTGAGCGAAGGCTCGTTCGTGCACAAGGGCGACATCATCGCGCGCCTCGACAACGCCGACTTGCTCGCCGCGGTTTCGCAGGCACGCGCGAACGTTTCGTCGGCGCAGGCGAGCGTGATCGAGACTGCGGCGGATCGAGAGCAGCTCGCGCGGGAAGCGGCGCGCGCTCGCGATATTCGCGCGAGCAATCCAACTCTGCTCGCGCCACAGGACTACGAGGCCGCGACGAGCCGCTCCGCGCAGGCCGACGCGCGGTACAGTGCCGCCACCGCGCGGAAAGAGAGCGCCGAGGCGGCGCTCAAACTCGCGGAGGCGACGAACGACAACACGATCATTCGTGCGCCGTTCACCGGCACCGTGCTGCGCAAGGACGCGGAAGTCGGCGAGGTGGTCGCGCCATCGGTGGGCGGAGGGCTCACGCGTGGAGCGGTCGTCACGATGGCGGATCTCGCGACGCTCGAAGTCGAAGTGGATGTGAACGAGGCGTACATCGGGCGCATCACGAATGGCCAGGCGGCGCGCATCACGCTCGATGCGTATCCCGACACGACCTTCCGCGGCGTCACGCGTCAGGTCGTTCCCACCGCCGATCGCCAACGTGCGACGGTGCAGGTGAAGGTGTCGATCACCGATCACGATCCGCGCATCCTCCCCGAGATGGGTGCGAAGGTCGATTTTCTCGTGCCGGAGGCGCCGCACGACAGCACGAAGTCCGCGCCTGCGCGGGTATCGATTCGCGTTCCCGAAGCGGCTGTAAAGACGGACAGCGGCGCGACGGTCGTGTGGGTCGTGCGCGATAGCCATCTCGTGCGACGTGTCGTGACGACCGGTCCCGCGAGCGGCGGCTACTTCGAGATTCGCTCGGGACTGAACGGCGGTGAACAGCTTCTCGTGGGCGGTGTGGATGCGCCCGCGAACGGCATGCGCGTGAAGGTGCCGTAGCGCGCTCGACGATCTCTCTTCAATCACTTCAACGACGGAATTCCCATGGCCCTCGTCGAAATTCGCGATGTCTACAAGTCGTTCAAGCGCGAGGCGCAGACGGTCGACGTCTACAGCGGCCTTACGATGGACTTCGAGGAAGGGAGCTTCACCGCGCTCATGGGACCGTCGGGCTCGGGAAAGTCGACGCTCCTGAATCTCGTGGCGGGGCTCGACAAGCCGACGAGCGGCACCGTGCGCGTGGCGGGGGCGGAGGTGAGCTCGATGACTCCGGCGCAGCTCGCCGCGTGGCGCGCGCGCACGATCGGATTCGTCTTCCAGTCGTACAATCTGCTTCCGGTGCTCACGGCGCAGCAGAACGTCGAGCTCCCGCTCCTTCTCACGAACCTCGGCAAAAAGGAACGCGCCGAACGAACGGAGATCGCGCTCGGAGTCGTTGGATTGGCGGATCGCGTGGATCACTTTCCGCGACAGCTCTCCGGTGGCCAGGAGCAGCGCGTCGCAATCGCACGCGCGATCGTCGCCGATCCGACATTGATCCTGCTCGACGAACCGACGGGGCAGCTCGACTCGAAGAGCTCGGATGAGGTGCTCGAGCTGCTGCGCCGGCTGAACGACGAGTTTCACAAGACGATAATGATCGTGACGCACGACGCGAAGGCGGCCGATCGTGCGAAGACCGTGCTGCATCTCGAGAAAGGGGTGCTGCTCGAGCGCGCGCAGATGCTCGCGCACGCGGGGGTGACATCATGAAATTCCTCCCGCTCGTTCTCGCGAACCTCAAGCGGCACAAGCTTCGCACGGTGCTCACGACGCTGAGCGTGGCGCTCGCGCTCTTTTTGTTCGCATCGCTACGGAGCGTCGTGACGACGCTCAGCGCCGGCTCGGAAGTGAGCAGCGCCTCGCGGATGATCGTCCAGAATTCCACCGCGTTCGTGATTCCGCTGCCAATGAGCTATGCCACGCGGCTCGCCTCGGTGCCGCACGTGGAGTCGGTGACGTGGGCGAACTGGTTCGGCGGCAAGTGCGGCGACGGCAAGAAGTTCTTCGCCCAGTTCGCCATCGACCCAGCGTCGTATCTCAAGATGTATCCGGAGCTCGCGATCGCCGAGGACCAGAAGGAGGCATTCCTCAAGGAGCGGTCGGCGGCGATCATCGGCGAGGGGCTCGTGCGCTCGTTCGGATGGAAGGTCGGGGACAATGTCACGATTCAGGGAACGATCTTCCCCGGCGACTGGACCTTCACGATCCGCGGGATCTATCACCCGACGCTGAAGGAGTATGGCGACGACTCGTTCATGTTCCACTACGACTATCTCTACGAGAAGTATCCGGATCGCGTGACCCCGGGGTGGTTCATCATGAAGATCGATGATCCGACCGCCGCGCCGACGGTGGCGCGAACCATCGATGACCAGTTCCGCAACTCGAACGCGCCCACGAAGACGGGAACGGAGAAGGCGTTCGCCTCCGGGTTCGCGAGCATGTGGGGGAACGTGAAGGTGCTCATGGGCACGATCGGCATGGCAGTCGTGTTCGCGATACTTCTCGTCACGGCGAACGCGATGATGATGAACCAGCGCGAGCGCACTTCCGAGGTGGCGGTGATGAAGACCGTCGGCTTCTCGGACCGAAGGGTTTTCACTCTCATCATCATCGAGGCCGCCGTGATCTCGCTCACCGGTGCCGTGCTCGGGCTCGGCGCCGCCGTGATTCTTCCCATCGCCACCGGCTTCGGCCAGGGTGGATTCCTTCCGGGATTTCACGTCACCGTCGGCACCATGCTCTTCGGCTTCGGTGTGGCGTTGTTGCTCACGATCGCCAGTGGTGTCTTTCCGGCGTGGCAGGCGGCGAAGTTGCCGGTGGTGCAGGCGCTTCGGAGGGTCGAATGAAGATCCCCTTCGTCTACAACCTGCGGAGCGTGACGCAGCGGCCCGTCTCGACCGCGCTCACCGCTCTTGGCATCGGCCTCGTCGTCGCCGTCTTCGTCGCAATGCTCGCATTGGCGAACGGCTTCATCGCCGCACTCGCGAAAACCGGATCTGCCGACAATGTGCTTCTCCTCCGTCGCGGAGCCGACAGCGAGCTCTCGAGCGGAATTCCGCGCGACGCCATCAGCATCATCAGCACCTCGCCGTACATCGCTACCGGTGCCGATGGCCGCCCGCTCATCAGCCCGGAGACGTACATCGTCATCAACATTCAGCGCATGGGCGGCGACGCGTTCGCAGTCGCCAACGTCGTCGCGCGTGGAGTGTCGGACAAGGCGTTCGAGGTCCGCCGCAACATCAAGATCATTGAAGGGCGCCGCTTCGCATCCGGGCAGAGCGAGATCTGCGTCGGCTCGAAGCTCGCGGGGCGTTTCAAGAACGTGAACGTCGGCGAGGTGCTCCGCTTCTCCAATCGAAACTGGAACGTCGTCTGCCGATTCACAGCGGACGGCTCGAGCTTCGAATCGGAGATCTGGGGAGAGAACGAGCAGTTCCAGGGCGTGTTTCGCGGAAACAGCTTTCAGGATGTGGCATTCCGCCTCAAGGATCCCGCCTCCTTCGAGGACGCGAAGCGCGCGTTTCTCGCGGATCAGCGCATCCAGGTCGATGCTCACCGCGAATCGGAGTTCTACGCGAATCAATCGCAACTGCTCGGCAACATTCTTCGCTTTCTCGCTCTCATGATCACGTCGATCATGGCCGTCGGCGCCGTGTTCGGTGCTGTCAACACGATGTACGCCGCCGTAAGCTCGCGCACACCGGAGATCGCCGTGCTACTGACGCTCGGATTTCATCCGCGCAGCGTGATGGCGAGCTTTCTCGCGGAATCCGCGGTGATCGCACTGCTCGGCGGGATCGTCGGCTGCCTGCTCGCGCTTCCGATCAACGGCGTCGTGACCAGCACCACGAACTGGGCGAGCTTCAGCGAGATCGCTTTCGCCTTCCGCGTCACTCCGCAACTGCTCCTGGCCGGGATTGTCTTCGCTGTCTTGATGGGAATCGTTGGCGGATTCTTTCCGGCGCGACGCGCGTCGAAGCTGCCGGTGATTCAAGCGCTGCGATAGCGCGGCGACGAGGGCCGCCACCTACCTTTCGATGTTCGGACACCGACGTCACTCCGTCATTTTCCATCGAATCTCATGACACTTCGCAATCAGGTGCGCTGCTTCTCGGTAGCGCTCGCACTCGTCGCGCTTTCGTCGCACGCGAACGCGCAAGGCAGTGGTAGTTCCGAGCTTTCCGCCCGCGTCGACTCCATCGCCGGCGCCGTGCTCGCGAGCACCGGCGTTCCGAGCGCGACGGTAGCCGTCGTCACACATGGCAAGCTGGCATACGCGCAGGCGTACGGCGCCGCGAAGCTCGAGCCGCGCGTCGCTGCGACGCCCGACATGCAGTACGGCATTGGCTCCATCAGCAAGCAGTTCACGGCCGCGTGCGTGCTGTTGCTCCAGCAGGAGGGCAAGCTGTCGCTCGACGACAAGGTCTCGAAGTACGTCCCCGGTCTCACGCGCGGGAACGAGATCACGATTCGCCAGCTGCTGTCGCACACTTCCGGCTATCAGGACTTCTGGCCGCAGGACTACGTGCCGCCGGCGATGGAGAAGGCGATCACGCCGCAGGCCATTCTCGATCACTGGGCGAAGCAACCGCTCGACTTCGAGCCCGGTACGCGCTGGCAGTACAGCAACACGAACTTCGAGATCGCGGCGCTCATCGTCGAGAAGGCGAGCGGCAAGCCCTTCTTCCAGTTCGTTCGCACGCGCATTCTCGATCCGCTCGGCATCTCGAGCGCCGTGGACTTCGATGCGAAGGGGCCGATGTCGGTACAGCCTATCGGCTACATGCGCTTCGGGCTCGGGCCACTTCGCCCCGCTACGTCGACGGGTCCCGGATGGATGTACGGTGCGGGAGAGCTCGCGATGACGGCGCGCGATCTCGCGAAGTGGGACATCGCGATGATCGACCAGTCGCTGCTCAAGCCCGAGTCATATCGCGCGATGCAGACAGCAGTCCTTCTCAGGAGCGGCGTGAGCACCAATTATGGACTCGGCGTCGACGTCGACATGCAGTCCGGACATCGCACGATCGAGCACGGCGGCGAAGTCGCGGGATTCACGGCCGAGAACGTCGTGTATCCGGATGACAGCGCGGCGGTGATCGTGCTGACCAATCAGGATGCCGCGCCTGCGTCCTCGCTCATCGCGGTCGGCATTGGGCGCACGCTCTTCACCACCGAGGACGCGAGCACGCAGGCGCGCACGGCGCGCGCTCGCGCGATCTTCGACGGGCTGCAGCACGGCACCGTCGATCGCTCACAGCTCACCGCCGACGCGAGCGCCTACTTCAGCACGCAAGCGCTCTCGGACTTTCAGTCGACGCTCGCGCCACTCGGCGCGCCGGCGGCGTTCGTGCAGACCGGGCAGCACGAGCGCGGCGGGATGCTCGAGCGCGTCTATCGCGTGACCTTCCCCGGTCGCACGCTGCGCGTGTGGACGTACGAGATGCCCGACGGAAAGCTCGAGCAGTATCAGCTCTCGCCGGCGGGGTGAGCTCCGAACCGTTCGCGAACCTGGCGCTACTGATGCTCCGGTAGACGCCAGGTCGGGTCATCCGACCATTAGCGATTCATAAGAAACTTTACCGGCCCGCACGCACTGCGTCTGATAGGTGAGCTGTCACATCGCCTCATCCTATCGCCGGAACAATGAAAAACTGGACAGTCCGTACTCGAATCATCGTCGCGTTCGCGGCCGTGATCGCAATCATCATCGCGCTCGGCGCCGAGAGCTATGCCGGATTGCGCACGATTCGAGGGCAGGCGCGACAGATCGAACGGGATGTGCTCCCGGGCGTCGTCATCTCGGCGAAATCGGAATCGGTCGCGCAACAGCTCCTCCTCGCCATCACGTCGCACTCAGTATCCATCAATGCGCGCAGCCGGCAGGAGTCGGCGGCCGAGGTTGAGCGGCTGCTCCAGGTTGCGAGGGAGAACGATGCCGCCTACAGCGCGACGACCATCGATGAAAGCGATCGTCAGCTGTTCGGAGCGATGAATGAAGCTCGCGATCGGTTCGCGCGCGCCTATGAGTCGGCTCGAGCCGACGACGTGATCAGCGAAGAAGAGCTGTCCACTCAACTCGAACCGCCGCTCCAGGAGTACGTGAAGCTCGCGGATTCTCTGTTCGAGCTCAATCGAAAGCAGGGGATCGTGGCGACATCGGACATCACCGACTCGGCGAACCGGTCGGTGTGGACGCTTGGACCATCACTTCTGCTGGCTACGATCGTCGCCATCGTTTGTTCGTGGCTGCTCGTGAAGGTGATTCAGAGCGGCTTCGCGCGGTTGATGTCGGTGACGTCCGTCATGAGCGCCGGCGACTTCCGCCAACGCGTGCAGATCGAGAGTCGTGACGAGCTCGGGCTGCTCGGCGAAGGGATCAACCGCATGGCGGATGACCTGGCGGGGCTGATCGGGCAAGTGCAGAAGTCGGGAGTGCAGGTGAACAGCTCGGCGACGGAGATCGCGGCGACGTCGAAGCAACAGCAGGCGACGGTGACGGAGATCGCGGCGACGACGGCCGAGGTCGGG
>Ga0105249_10000078_pt1 | contig 140030 bp, 136 predicted proteins | sample KBSS44metaG_FD_81522 | JGI IMG/M metagenome (GOLD analysis project Ga0105249, IMG submission 81522) | Switchgrass rhizosphere microbial communities from Kellogg Biological Station, Michigan, USA - KBS S4-4 metaG | ecosystem: Host-associated > Plants > Roots > Rhizosphere > Soil | place... | reverse complement strand
TCGCCCGCCGCGCCGAGCAGCGCGTCGGTGACGGCGTGCGCGATCGCGTCCGCATCAGAGTGGCCGATCAGCGCCTGATTGTGCGGGATGGTGATGCCGCCTAGGCGGACGGCGTTTCCCGGGCCAAAGCGATGCGAGTCGTAGCCGATTCCCATTCGCATCGTGAGCTTCGCCGAGCGCTTGCGCGGCTTGGTGCGGCGCTCCGGAGCGCCGTCGGGGAGGTCGCTCTGGCTAGGCATCGCCCGCGCCGCGCAGAGGGATCACGCGGCGGCGTGTGCTGGCTGGATGATCGAGTAGTCCTGGCGCCGGCGTGCGGGCGCAAACCCCGCATCGGCGATCAAGCGCTCCATCTCGGCGATCGTCATGCGATGCGTCGTGTTGGCCGCGGACACGACGTTCTCCTCGATCATGAGCGACCCGAAGTCGTTGCAGCCGAAACGCAGCGCGACCTGCCCGATCTTCCCGCCCATCGTCACCCAGCTGGCCTGCAGATTCGGAACGTTGTCGAGCACGATGCGCGCGAGCGCGGTCGTGCGCAGATAGTCGACGGCGTTCGTCTTCGGCTGGTTCGACATCGTGGGCGTGTTCTCGGGCTGCAGCGGCCAGCAGATGAAGGCGGTGAAGCCGTGCGTGCGCGCCTGCAGCTCGCGCACGCGCTCGAGATGCTCGATGCGCTCGGCCAGCGTCTCGCCGATGCCGTACATCATCGTGACGCTCGTTTTCATCCCTTCCTGGTGCGCGATCTCCATGATCTCGAGCCAGCGATCCGCGCCTGCCTTTTTCTTCGCCACGAGATCGCGCACGCGCTGCACGAGGATCTCGCCGCCGCCGCCCGGCACGGAGTCGAGCCCCGCCTTCATCAGCTCGCGGATCACATCGCGCGCATCCATGCGGAAGACCTTCGCGAAGAAGTCGACCTCGCTCGGGCTGAAGCCGTGGATGTGAATCGTGTGGTACTTCTTGATGTAGCGCAGCAACTCGAGATACCACTCGAACGGGATGTACGGATTGTGCCCGCCCTGCATCAGGATCTGCACCGCGCCGAGCTGCTTCGCCTCGTCGATCTTCGCGCCGATCTGTTCGTACGAGAGCGTCCACCCTTCGTTGTGCTTCGGACGCCGATAGAAGGCGCAGAAGCCGCAGTCCGCCACACAGACGTTCGTGTAGTTGATGTTGCGGTCGACGATGTAGGTGACCGTCTGATGTGGGTGCAGCGTCTGGCGAACGGCGTCCGCCTCGGCGCCGAGCTCGAGCAACGGCGCGTTCGTGTAGAAGTCGAGAAGGTCTCTCATGTCAGGCTGCAGGGAGAAACGAGAGCGGAGCGGCGGGCACTATTCCGGCGCTGGCGAGCCGGCGGAAGAACTCCGACAGCCCGGCGAGATGATCGTATGACAGGCGATAGTCGAGCCCCGACAGATACTCGAGACAGATGCGGCGCGCGACACCTGTGACGGTGGCCGCCTGCTCCGCGAGCACGTCGAGATGCGCGAGCCCCCAGTCGCGGGACTCGAGCAGGCGCGCGTGCACCTGCAGCGCGTCCGACACCGTGGCCGTGCGCTGGGCGACCCACACGGCGAAGACGAACGGAAGCCCCGTCCATTCCTTCCAGCATTCGCCGAGGTCGTAGACGAACGGGTACTCCGATGCGCCTGGATACTCGGCACCGCGCGCGCGGATCCGATTCGCGAGCAGGAGCGCCGCGTCGCCGATGACGAGGCGCGCGTCGTGCGGCTCGTCGGGGAAGCGCGCGATGTCCGTGAGCTCGGCGTCGCCGGCGGCAAAGTCGGGCTTCGACTTCCACACGTGCTCGAAGAGGAGCTGCGTGAGCGCGACGCTGGTCATCGAGCTGCGCGACAGCAGCACGCGGCGGCCGGTGAGCTCCTGCGCGGGGACGCGCGAGAAGAGCATCACGCTGCGCACTGGTCCGTCGGAGGTGATGCCGAGGTCCGGAAGAAGCAGGTAGCGCGACGACTCGCGCGCATACTCGACGGCGGAGATGACGCTGACGTCCAGCTGCCCGCCTGCCATGAGCTGATTGAGCTCGCTCGGATTACCGCTGATGACAGGTGCGCCGAGATCGACGACGCCGCGGTCTATGGCGCCGTAGACTGGGAAGCAGTTGATGTAGCGAATGCGCCCGACGCGCACGTCAGGCCGCCTCGGCGGCCGGCGTGTCGAAGGTGCGAAGGGTGTTGTAGAGCGAGTCGCGCTCGACGGGGATGCGTCCGGCGCCGCGGATGAGCGCGAGCAGATCATCGAGCGCGAGCCCCTGCGCGGTGTGCGCGCCGGCTTCGTGATAGATCTTCTCGCGGACGACGGTCCCTTCCAGATCGTTGACGCCCCACGACAACGCGATTTGCGACAGGAAGGGCGTGACCATGATCCAGTGCGTCTTCACATTGTCGAAGTTGTCGAGGAAGAGACGCCCAACGGCGACGTTGCGAAGATCGTCGAAGCCCGTGGTCGCCGTGCCCTGACGCCCGAGCGTGGCTCCGAGCTCGTTGTTGTCGGGGTGATAGGCGAGCGGGATGTACGTGAGGAATCCGCCGGTCTCGTCCTGCAGATCGCGGAGCATGGCGAGATGCTCGATGCGATCCTCGTGCGACTCGACGTGGCCGTAGAGCATCGTCGCGTTGGTGCGGATGCCGAGCGAGTGCGCGACGCGGTGCACCTCGATCCAGTCCTCGGCGTTGAGCTTCTTCTCGGCGATCGTCGCCCGCACGCCCTTGCTGAATACCTCGGCGCCGCCGCCCGGAAGCGTGTCGAGCCCCGCCTCGCGCAGCGCGACGAGCACTTCGCGATTCGACATCTTCTCGATGCGCGCAATGTGCGCGATCTCGACGGCGGTGAGCGCCTTGATGTGCACGTCGGGGTGGCGCTCTTTCAGCCCGCGGAACATCTCCGCGTAGTACTCGAGCCCCGCGCCCATGTCGAGCCCGCCCACGATGTGAAACTCGCGCACGTAGGGATTCGCGGCCGCCTCGGCGTACACCTGATCCATCGTGTAGCGATACGCGCCTGCTTCCTTCGGCAGGCGCGCGTAGGAGCAGAAGACGCACGTCTTGCGGAGGATGCAGACGTTCGTCGGATTGATGTGCTGATTGGCCGCGAAGTACACGACTCGGCCGTGCTTCGCCTCATTGGCTGCGTTCGCGAGATGGCCGACGCCCAGAATGTCGGGCGTCTCGAACAGGGTGAGGCCGTCGGCAGCCGAGAGTCGCGTGCCCGATGCCACCTTGGCACCGATCGAGCGCAGCGCCGGGTCCGTCAGCCGCGCGAAGGAAACGGTCGCGGGAACGGGCATATCAGCCGACGTAGCGCTGAACGGCGAGCGTGACGTTGTGGCCGCCGAAGCCGAAGCTGTTGCTCAACGCGGCCGTCACATCGCGACGACGCGCCGTGTTCGGCGTGTAGTCGAGATCGCACTCGGGGTCCGGCGTGCAGTAGTTGATCGTGGGCGGGATGATCCCTTCGCGCACGACCAGCGACGACACGAGAAATTCGACCGCGCCAGCGGCGCCGAGCATGTGGCCGGTGCCGCTCTTCGTGGAGCTCACGGAGAGATCGTTCGCCGCGTCACCGAATACCGCGCGGATCGCCTTCGTCTCGTTGAGATCGTTGGCGGGAGTCGAGGTGCCATGCGCGTTGACGTACTGCACCTTCTCGGGAGTGAGCCCGCCATCCTGCATCGCGCGCTTCATCGCGCGCTGCGCGCCCTCGCCGTTCGGCGCTGGTGACGTGAGATGGTACGCGTCGCCTGTCGCGCCGTAGCCGACGATCTCGGCATAGATGGTGGCGCCGCGTGCCTTCGCGTGCTCGAGCTCCTCGAGGAGGATAGTCGCGCTTCCCTCGCCCATCACGAAGCCGTCGCGCGTGGCATCGAAGGGGCGCGAAGCCGTGAGCGGCTCGTCGTTGCGCTCGGACAGCGCGCGCATGTTCGCGAAGCCACCGATCGACATCGGCGTCACTGCGGCTTCGGTGCCGCCCGTGATCATGAGGTCCGCATCGCCGTACTGAATGGCGCGATACGCGTCGCCGATCGCGTGCGCGCTCGTGGCGCAGGCGGAGACGGTGGCGTAGTTCGGACCGCGCGCGTTGAACTGCATCGACACGATGCCGGCGGCGATGTCCGAGATGAACATCGGGATGAAGAACGGCGAGATCTTGGAGGGGCCGCGGTCGCGATAGGTGTCGTGCTGCTGCTCCATCGTGGCCAGGCCGCCGATGCCGCTGCCGACGATCACGCCGATCCGGTTGGGATCGTACGCGTTGGTCCCCTCGAGCTTCGCATCGCGCATCGCCTGCACCGCCGTGGCCACGGCGTACTGCGTGAAGAGGTCGGCGCGCTTCGCCTCCTTGCGATCCATGTACTCGAATGGATCGAAGCCCTTCACCTCGCAGGCGAACTTCACTGCGAACGGACCCGAATCGAATTTCGTGATCGGGCCCGCTCCAGAACGTCCCTCGAGCAGGGACTGCCAGGTCGTCGCCACGTCGTTGCCGACGGGCGTTATGGCCCCAAGACCAGTGACGACGACCCTGCGCTTACTCATGCCGACTTGGCCTTGAGATAGGTGAGCGCATCACCGACGGTGCGCAGCTTCTCGGCGTCCTCATCGGGGATGTCGATGTTGAACTCCTTCTCGAATTCCATCACGAGCTCGACCGTGTCCAGACTATCGGCCCCGAGATCCTCCATGAAGCTCGCATCGTTCGTCAGCTTTTCGCGCTCGACGCCAAGCTCTTTGGCGATGATTTCCTTGACCTTTTCTTCGAGATCCGCCATGGACGTGGTCCCCTGTGAGTTTAATTGTACGCGCCGCTGCGCGAGAATTGCTGCCCAAATCTACATCACTAGCCCGCCGTCCACCACGAACACCTGCCCCGTGATGTACGACGCGTGCTCCGACGCCAAAAACGCGCACACGCCGGCGATGTCGCCAGGCGTGCCGAGGCGGCCCATTGGAATCTGCGCGCCAAGCTCCGCGCGGGCCTCGGGTGTCATTGCCGCCGTCATGTCGGTCTCGATGAACCCGGGCGCGACCGCGTTCGCGAGGATGTTGCGCGACGCGAGCTCCTTCGCGACGGATTTCGTGAGACCGATGAGTCCTGCCTTGCTTGCCGCGTAGTTCGCCTGCCCCTTGTTGCCGGTGATGCCGACGACGGAGGTGATGTTGATGATGCGACCCCAGCGCTTCTTCATCATACCGCGCGACGCGGCGCGAATGGTGGCGAAAGCGCCCCGGAGATTGGCATCGAGCACTGCATCCCAGTCGTCGTCCTTGAGTCGCATCAGCAGATTGTCGCGTGTGATTCCCGCGTTGTTGACGAGAATGTCGCACGATCCGAAGTGCTTCTCAACGCTCTCGACGAGAGCGGCAGCGCTGGCGGTGTCGGCGATGTCGCAGGCGAAGCCATGGGCCTCGCCGCCAATCGCGCTGGCGGCCTCTGCCGCCCCGTCCGCACTGCGCCCAGACACCGCGACGCGCGCGCCTGCGCTCGCCAGCGTGGCCGCGATCTCTCGCCCGATGCCGCGCGTGCTCCCCGTGACCAGCGCGACCTTCCCCGTCAAATCGATCTTCATGAAGGCAGTACTCCGATGAGCTGATCGACCTCGGCAGCAGTGCCGCAGGTCATCGTGCGGGCGCCCGGGACGATGCGCTTGACGAGCGTGGACAGCACTGCGCCGGGGCCCATCTCCACGTACAGCGCGTCGGGGATGTCCTCCGCAATGTGCCGCACGAGATCCGTCCATCGCACCGGCGAAGTGAGCTGGCGAAGCAGCAGCTTTTTCGCATCTGCTGTTCCCGCAGAGGGATACGCGCTCACGTTCGAGTAAACTGGGAAGTCTGGCGAGGCGATCGGCGCCGCATCGAGCGCGACCTTGAGCCCGGTCGCGGCATCTTCCATGAGCGGCGAGTGAAAGGCGCCGCTCACGTTGAGCCGAATCGCGCGCTTGGCGCCGAGCTCCTTCGCGATGGCCATCGCGCGCTCGACCGCGGCGACTTCGCCGGAGATCACGAGCTGCTCCGACGTGTTGTAGTTCGCAGGCACGACGACGCCCGCCTCGCTCGCACGCGTGCACGCTTCCTCCACGTTCGCCTCGGAGAGCCCGAGAATCGCGGCCATGGCGCCGGGGCGCTTCGTCCCGCTCTCGAACATGAGCTCACCGCGGCGGCGCACGAGGCGCAGCGCGTCGGGGAATGCGAAGGTCCCTGCGGCGTGATATGCGGTGAACTCGCCAAGCGAGTGGCCGGCCGCGGCGCGGACGTGGGGGCGCAGGCGCTCGGCGACGGTGGCCCATACCGCAGCGCCGTGCGTGAGGAGCGCGGGCTGTGCGTTGCGCGTCGCCATGAGCTCGTCGTCGGGGCCCTCGAAGCAGAGGCGCGCCAGCGGAACGCCGAGCGTTGCGTCGGCGTGCTCGAAGACGGTCGCAGCCGAGGGAAATGCGGCGGCGAGATCCTTTCCCATTCCCGGCTTCTGCGATCCCTGCCCGGGAAAGAGCAGTACGATATCCACTCGAATGTCTGTTAGAGGCGAACGACCGAGGACGCCCAGGTGAAGCCGGCGCCGAACGCCACCATCAGCACGAGCGATCCTTCGCCGACGAGTCCCTTCTGGATCGCTTCGTCGAGCGCGATCGGGATCGAGGCCGATGACGTGTTGCCGTAGCGATCCACGTTCACGTAGACCTTGCTCATCGGGATGCTCGCGTGCTTCGCCGTGGCTTCGATGATGCGCAGATTCGCCTGGTGCGGAATGAGGAGATCGATGTCGCCGCCGTTGATGCGCGCGCCATCCAGCGCGCGATCCGCCGATTCAGCCATGGAGCGCACGGCGTGCTTGAACACCTCGCGCCCGGCCATGTGCACGAGATGCGTGCGCGCCTCGAGCACCGCGCAGGACATCGGCGTCGTCGCGCCGCCGGCGGGGCGATAGAGCAGATCGGCGAGCGTGCCGTCGCTGCGCATGAAGGTCGAGAGAATGCCGCGCCCCTTCTGGGAGCGGCGCAGGATCGCCGCGCCTGCGCCATCGCCGAAGAGCACGCACGTCGCGCGATCGGTCCAGTCGGTGATCGCGCTCATCTTCTCGGAGCTCACGACCAGCACCGTCTCCGCCGCGCCACTCTGAATCAGCCCCTCCGCCATGGAGATGCCGTAGAGAAATCCGCAGCACGCGGCCGAGATGTCGAATGCCGCCGCGCGCGAAGCGCCGAGAGTCGCCTGGATGTCGACGGCGGTGGCGGGGAGCAGCCGATCGGGCGTCGCGGTGCTGCAGATGATGATGTCGATCTCGCCGGGCTGCACGCCCGCGCGCTGCATCGCGATGCGCGCCGCGCCGGCGCCCATGCTGCACGTGGTGTCGTTGGGGCCGGCGATGTGCCGCTCGGAGATCCCCGTGCGCTCCATCACCCACTCGTGCGTCGTCTCGATTCCGATCGCCGCGAAGTCGTAGTTCGTCATCACCCGCGCTGGAACCGAGCGACCGACCGCCGAGATCTGAACGTTGGGGCGCTTCATGCGCTTGCGACTGCGGCGTGACCGAGTCGGCGGCCAATGTGATCGTTCATGCGCGACTCCACCGCGCGCACCGCAACCTGCACCGCGTTCTTGATCGCGTGCGGCGATGAGCTTCCGTGCGAGATGATGCTCACGCCCTTCACGCCGAGCAGCGGCGCGCCGCCGTAGTCGGAGTAGTCGAACCCGCGGAAGGTGGCCGCGATCACTTCCTGCTTGATCCCGGCGGATGCGAGCATGCTGAAGATCAGCCCCGGCACGGACTCGTAGAACTTGAGGAGCACGTTGCCGACGAAGCCATCGCAGACGACGACGTCGAGCGAGCCGCGCGCGCTGCCGGCGGTGAGGATGTCGCGTCCCTCGACGTTGCCGACGAAGTTGAGCCCTGCGCTGGAGAGGAGCTTGTGCGCTTCCTTCACCGACGCGTTTCCCTTCTCCGACTCCTCGCCGTTGCTGAGCAGTCCGATCGATGGCTCGGGGCGCATCAGAATGTCCTCGGCGTAGACCGAGCCGAGTCGCGCGAACTGCACGAGCTCCTCGGCGGAGCAGTCGACGTTGGCGCCGGCATCGACGAGGACGACGGGATGCTTGAGCGTGGGGATCATCGCGGCGATCGCGGGACGCGTGAGTCCGTGGTGCAGCTTGAGCAGAAACACGGATGACGCCATCTGCGCGCCGGTGTTGCCGGCGGAGACGAAGGCGTCTGCCTCGTCGGAGGCGTGCAGCTTGAGGCCCACGACCATCGAGCTGTGCGGCTTGCCGCGGATCGCCGCTGTGGGGCGATCCGTCATCTCGATGACGTCAGGGGCCTCGACGATGCTGATGCGCGTGCGCGTGGCATCGAAGCCGTTGAACTTCTGGGCCTCGAGACGGTGGAGCTCATCCTCGATGACCTGCGTGCGACCGACGAGTATGACCGAGTGCTCAGATCCAAGCTCGGCGAGAGCGAGCAGGGCGCCGGCAACTGGCGCGTGGGGGGCATGATCGCCCCCCATCGCATCAACGGCGATCCGCGCCAAAGCTAGGCTTCCTTTGCTTCGACCCGCTGGACTCCGCCGTAGTATCCGCATTCGGCGCAGACGCGATGCGGACGCTTCATGCTCTGGCATCGCGGGCAGCGCTGGATGGCGATTGCCGGCGCTTTCTTATGGGTGTTGCGGGCGCGCTTCTTCCGCTTGGATGTTCTGCGCTTTGGGACGGCCATGTGTGCTCAGTCGGTAGAAAAAGGTTCAGTGCGTGAAATCAGTCAGCGAATCAGTTGTCCGTACCGCGGGCCGTCCGGAGCTCGGCCCAGCGCGCATCCACAGCGGGCGGGCAACTGCATGCGCCCGCATTGAGCTCGGCACCACACGTTGGGCAGAGCCCCTTACAGTCTTCCTGGCACACCGGAAAGCGCGGAACGGCGAGGATCCACTGCTCTCGCACGGCGGGGCTGAGATCCAGGAAACGCGCTTTTGGCGCGATCACGTAGACTTCAGGATCGTCGATCTCATCACCCGCTTCCGCGTACAGCACGTGCACGTTCTCGGCGACCTTCACCGTGGTGTCGGTGAGACAACGCCGGCACGGCACGGTCGCCGTTCCTTCGATCGCACCGCTCCAGTAGTAGCGATCGGGTCCGGCAACTGAGAGCCGGCCCGTAGCGCGCACCGCGGATTCGGGGAGCAAGTCGCCCTCGATCCAGATCGGATCGGTGGCGCTAAGCTCGCCGTTGACCGTGGCTGCCTGGTCCTCCAGCGAGCGAATGTCGAAAGACAGCATAACCCATGAATCTACTTGAAGATGACCCGCCGGGCAAGACGCGTGGTACGGAGCGATTCGGGCTCCGATCCTTGCGCCTCGCCGAGGGGAATACTAGCTGATGGTGCGTGCGCGAATGGTGCTCGCGCAGCGTCTAAAAATACGGGTGCACCACCCCTTTCGCTGAGAGTCGACTTGGCTCACGTACGAATCGGACGCTCGGCGGGTGCGATGGCGCTTGCCGGGCTCGCGTGGCTCGTCTCGGGCGCCACCGGTGTTTCGGCGCAGCGTGAGGCCATGGGCAAGGCGATCGACGCCTATATCCAGCCCTACGTCGAGACCAACAATTTCTCGGGGCAGCTCGTCGTGATGAAGGGCGACGACCTGCTTTACGAGCGCCACCTCGGCCTTGCCAATCGCGAGACCCGGGCACCGGTGACGCGAGACACCCAGCTGCACATCGCGTCGATCTCGATGCAATTCACGGCTGCGGCGATCATGCGCCTGGTCGACACCGGAGCGCTGCGTCTCGACACGCATGTCGCGGAGGTCGTTCCGGGGATTCGCGGTGGAGACGCAATCACGATCCAGCATCTGCTCGAGCACCGATCCGGGCTCTCCGACGTCAACGCACGCGCCGACTACGCGGAGATCCTGCAGCATCACCAGACGCCGTCCAGCCTCGTGGCCATCGTTGCAGGAGACACCCTCCTGTTCGCGCCCGGCAGCCGGTACCTGCACGAGGAGCACTCGGCTTACAACCTGCTTGCGCTGATCATCGAGAAGAAAATAGGACTGCCTTTCGCGCAGGCGATGCAGAAGCTCGTCTTCGCGCCGCTCGCGATGTCGCACTCGAGTGTGGACGATGATCTCGGGGCGCATGAGGGCGTTGCTGAGGGCTACGATCCGAAGGGAGTCTACGATCTCGCGCCGACGACACCGATCCACTGGTCGGCGAAGAGCGGCAACGCCTCCGTGCGCTCGACGGCAATGGACGAGGCTCGCTGGGTGCGTCGACTCTTTCATGGACACTTTCTCGGACAAGCCGCGCGCGCCGCGATCGTCGACAGCGTGGGCGTTCCGATTGGCTTCGGCTGGTTTCGACGGCTGAACAAGCGCTTCGGCGAATTCGCCTACTCGATGAGTGGACGCTCGCCCGGCTTCGCGTCGTACGTGATGTACCTGCCGCGCGAGGATGTCACGGTGGTCGCCTTCAGCAACATCTACTCATCGGCGACGAGCGACATCGGGAATGACATCGCCGCGATCGCGCTCGGAGTCACGTATGCGCCGGTGGCGCTGAGCAGGCACGCGATGTCGCCGGATACGCTCGGCGTAAACGGTACGCGGTTCACCTTCCCGGCCGACTTCTACCAACCGAATGCGACGCTCGCGTTCGAGGTCGACGGTGGTGAGCTCTTTCTCAAATGGCCCTCGAACGATCGCTCCCCAATCATTCCACTCGATCGCGATCACGCCATCGATCGGGCGTATTGGGAGCCGATCGCGATCAGTCGCGACTCGCTGGGGCGTGCGATTTCGATGAGCTATGATCGCTTTCGCGGGGAGCGAGTGGAGGGGGATTCGCTCCGGCAGCCGTGAGCGAGTGTGAGGCCAGCGAGGGTGGGGCGGACAGGAACGACCTGGGTGAGACCACACAAACGGATTCGACGGACACAAACCGAAAAAACACTGCTCACTTGGTGCACGAATCAACCAATAAAAAATCAATCGAACCCGGCGCGGGGCGAGGTCGGCCCACCGCGATGGTGCCAGCCTTACATGATTCGATTGGTCTTCATTGGTTTGATTCGTGCACGCAGTTGGCAGTGTCTTTTTTCGTATGTGTCCGTTGAGTCCGTTTCTGTGGTCTGTCGACGCTTCTATTCCCCTAACGCGCCGCGAACAGCTCCACATCGGAGAAGAAGAAGCGCGACTCCCGCCGCGCATTCTCGTCGGAGTCAGACGCATGAATCGCGTTGCGCTCCTTCGACTCGGCGAAGAGCTGGCGCACGGTGCCCTGCTCCGCCTCCTTCGGATCGGTCGCGCCGATCGCCTTGCGAAGCGCGGCAACTGCGTCGGCCTTCTCGAGCACCATCGGCATGCAGGGGCCCGTCGTCATGAACGACACGAGCGACTTGAAGAAGGGGCGCTCACGATGGACGGCGTAGAACTCCTCGGCCTGTGCGGTCGTGAGATGAAGCACGCGTGCGGTGCGAATGCGAAAGCCCTGCGCTTCGAGATGCGCAATGATTTTTCCGGCCTTGTTGGTGCCGAATGCATCGGGCTTGACGATCGTGAGGGTAAAGCTGTCGGCCATGGTCAGGATCCAATGAGTTTGCGGACGATGTCGCTGCGAGTGAGGAAGCCGACGAGTCGTCCCTCCTGCACCACGGGCACTCGATCGACGTCCTTGTTGGTCATTAAACTAGCCACTTCGGCGAGTGGCTGGTCGGGCGAGACGCAGAGCACCTGGCGCGTCATGACATCGCGCACCGTGCGCCGCGCGCGCTCCACGCTCGACTGCGGGCGCGGGACGGAGCCGTTGATCGAGGCGAGGCTGAGCATGTGCCGCATCAGCTCGCGCTCGCTCAACATGCCCACGAGGAGTCCGTCGGCCTCGATCACCGGCAGTGCGCCGATCCCCGAGCGCACCATCTCGCGCGCGGCATCACGCAGCAGCGTGTCTGCGCGCGTCGAGCGCGGCCTCTCCGTCATGAGCTCGCGCACCGAGAGCTGCGGCGCAAGCTCCACTTCCCGCAGCATGCGCAGCGCCAGCACCTCGTCGCCCGACTGCGCGGCGAGGATGTGCTCGACGACCTCGGCGCGCGAAAGCACGCGCGAGAAGGCGCCGAGCGCCTGCAGATAGCGTCCTGCCATACGCGGCGGCGCAAGCAGTACAACGATGAGTTGCGCCGACTGCTCGCGCGTGTCGCCATCGTCGACGTCGCGCGCGATGGCGTCGGGCGCGACGCCGATTGCGATGCCGAGCTCCAGTGCGGCTTCCGTGCGGTAGTGGGCGATGAACGCGCGCCCGCTCTGCACGACGAGATCCTCACCACGAGCTTCGGCGATGCGCGCCCGCAGCGCCTCGGGATCATCGATCACTCCCGTAGCGCCGAGCCTCTCCACGAGCGTCCAGATTGCAGCGGAGAGGCTCCGCTGCTCCAGCGGGATCACGACGCGATCCGCCCGGAGCAGCTCCGTCAGCTTCATAGCCGTGCTTTGAGCAGCTCGACGAAGTCCTTCGGACGGCGCGCGATTCCCATTCCCGCCTGTTCGAACGCCTCGAGCTTCTCCGCCGCGGTGCCAGCCGAGCCGGAGATGATCGCCCCGGCGTGCCCCATGCGGCGTCCCGGCGGCGCGGTCTGCCCCGCGATGAATCCGATCACGGGCTTCTTCATGTGATCGCACACGAAGCGCGCGGCCTCCTGCTCGTCCGTGCCGCCGATCTCGCCCATCATCGCGATGGCCTTCGTCTTCGGATCTTTCTCGAAGGCCTCGAGCACATCGATGAAGCTCGTGCCGTTGATCGGATCGCCACCGATGCCGACGCAGGTCGACTGGCCGATGCCGGCGCGCGTGAGCTGATCGACGACCTCGTAGGTGAGCGTGCCGGAGCGGCTCACGACGCCGACGTTCCCCGGCGTGCAGATGCCGCCCGGGATGATGCCGACCTTCGACTCGCCCGGCGTGATGAGTCCGGGGCAATTCGGGCCGATGAGCCGCGCGCCGTGCTCCTTCACGAACGGATACACGCGCGTCATGTCGAGCACGGGGACGCCTTCGGTGATGCAGACGATGAGCTTCACGCCTGCCTCCGCCGCTTCCATCATGGCATCGGCCGCGAACGGCGGCGGCACGTAGATGACGGAGACGTTCGCCTTCGTCTGCTCGACCGCATCGGCGACCGTGTCGAAGATCGGGACGGCGCCGTCGAACTGCTGCCCGCCCTTGCCCGGCGTGACGCCGGCGACGACCGCCGTGCCGTACTCGCGCATCTGGCGCGCATGGAAGGAGCCATCGCGTCCCGTGATCCCCTGAATGAGGACGCGGCTCGTCTTGTCGATGTAGATGCTCACTTGGCACCTCCCTTCGCCAGCGCGACGACTTTCTGCACGGCATCGTCCATGTCATTGGTCGCAGCGAAGCCGTTCTCGGCGAGGATCTTGAGGGCGACTTGCTCGTTGGTGCCGGTGAGTCGAATCACGAGTGGGACGGTGAGCGGATTTTGGCGTGTGGCGGTGACGATGCCGTTCGCGACGTCATCGGTGCGTGTGATACCGCCGAAAATGTTGAAGAGGATCGCCTTCACTTCCGGGTCGGCCGTGATGATGCGCAGCGCGTTCACGACCTTCTCGGGATTCGATGAGCCGCCGATATCCAGGAAGTTCGCGGGCTCGCCGCCGTAGTACTTGACGAGATCCATCGTCGCCATGGCGAGGCCGGCGCCGTTCACGACGCAGCCGACGTTTCCTTCGAGCTTGATGAAGGTGAGATTCGCGCGACGCGCCTGCAGCTCGCTCGTCTCCTCCGCGCTCTCGTCGCGCAGCGCGGCGATGTCGGGGCGGCGATCGAGCTCATTGTCGTCGATCACCATCTTCGCGTCGACCGCGATCACCTCGCCAGCGGGTGTCGTGACGAGCGGGTTGATCTCGGCCAGCGATGCGCCGCTGTCGATGAAGGCGCGATAGAGCTGCTGCATGATTCGCGCGGCGGCGCGCGCCTTGGCGACGTCCTTGTACAGGAAGAAGCCCATCCGCATCGCCTCGAACGGCTGCAGGCCGTAGCGGGGATCGACGGGGAGGCGCATGATCTTGTCGGGATCGGAGACGGCGACCTCTTCGATGTCGATGCCGCCGGCGGGACTCACCATGAACACTGCGCGCTTCGACGCGCGGTCGATGATGATGCCGACGTAGGCCTCGGTCTCGATGTCGGCGGCGGCTGTGACGAGCACCTTCTCGACGGGCAGCCCCTTGATGTGCATGCCGATGATCTTCTTGCCGACTTCCGCCGCTTCCGCCGGAGTCTTGGCGAGCTTCACGCCGCCGGCCTTCCCTCGCCCGCCCGCGTGCACCTGCGCCTTGACCACGACCATGCCGCCAAGGCGGCGTGCGATCTGCTCGACCTGCGCGGGCGTCGTCGCAATCTCGCCCGGTGGAATCGGAACGCCTTCACGGCGCAGAATTTCCTTTGCCTGATACTCGTGTATGTTCACGCGCTCTCCGCAATGATCGTTGTCCCTGCAGCGCCACGCACCGCTTCGCGGCCGCGCGCAAGCTCGGTAATAATAGCGCGGCCACCAGTGTGTCGCACGAAGTCCGCGGCCGCGCGAACCTTCGGTGCCATGCTCCCCGCGCCGAACGCGCCCGCACCATCCAGACGCGATGCCTCGGCGAGTGTGAGCGTAGTCAGCATTCGCTGCGCGGGCGTGCCGTAGTCGAGGTAGACGCCATCGACATCGGTGAGAATCATGAGCAGCGACGCCCCCAAATCTCGCGCAAGGACCGCGGCGGCGAGGTCCTTGTCGACGACTGCATCCACCCCGTCCCATCCGCGTTCGCCATGGTAGTAGATCGGCGCCCCGCCGCCGCCGCATGCGATCACTATCGTGCCGCTCTGCACGAGGCGCCTGATCACCCCCACCTCGTGCACCGCGAGTGGCGCGGGGCTTCCCACCACCCGGCGAAAGCGGCCGCGGGCGTCGCGCTTCACGGCCACGCCACGGTCGAGCAGTTCCTGCACGCGCGCCTCGGGGATCTCGTGCCCGATGAACTTCGTCGGCGCCGTGAGCGCGGGATCGTCATGACGCACGCGCACCTGAGTGATGATCGTCGCCACCTCGCGATCGGATCCGGCGAGGCGAAGCGCATTCTCGAGCGATTGCTGGATCATGTAACCGATCCACCCCGCCGTCGCCGCCACGAGGACGCCGAGCGGCAAGGGCGCGACTTCCGCGCGCGCGAGCTCGTTGCGCACGAGCTCATCGCCCACCTGTGGACCGTTGCCGTGCACGAGACAGATATCCCATCCGTCGAGGGCGAGATCGACGATTGCGCCGAGGCTCTCCCGCGTGTGCGCGAACTGGTCGCCGATGGAGCAGAGCTCGCCTGCGGGCGAGAGCGCGTTGCCGCCGAGCGCGATGACCGCCGTCTCTGAAACGTTAGTCGTCATTTTCTGGCTCGATTGAGGAGCGCGCCGAGCGCGTCGTAGGCGTGCCCAAAGGCCACCCAATCGCCTCGCTTCATCGCGTCGGACATCCGGGCGTACAGCTGCTCCGCCTGCGCGCGGAAGTCCGCCGCGGCGATCGGCGACGTGGCGTCGGACGGCGTGTCGTGCGCGCCGAGGGCATCGGCGAGCGTGCGCGCCGCGGTGACGACCGTGTCCGTCGTCGTCGCGACCGCGAGAAGCGTCGCCCCATCGGCGCGCCAGCCGTAAAGCGGTTGGACGAACATCAGCTTCCCTCCGCCGAGCGGGACCATGCGCACGCGTCCGTGCACCGCTTTCGCATCGCGCGGCGCCGAGACGGTAGTGTCCAGCGCGCGCCTGAGTTGTTCTGCCACCGTGCTCCAGCGCGCGCTCGGCTGCTTGAGCGGAAGCCAACGCACGACCGGTTCGGCGCCGCCTGTCGCGAGCAGCACGCCCACCGCATGCTCGTTCGCATCGACTACGGCAGCGCTCCACTGCGACGCCTCGGTGCCGGGAAGCGACATGAGTGCGCTCTCGCCCGAAAGCAACGTATCGGAGCCGGCTTCCTCGGCGAGCAGGTGGCCATGCCGCTCGATCTCGCCGCGCAGGCCGAAGCTCGCGAGCTTGCGCCCCTGTACGCGCGCGCCGTCCACAGGCGGCGGGAGGGCGCTCGCGACGCCAGGCGGGAGCGCCGAACGCGGCGCGAAGAGCGCGGGATAGGTGTCGAGCCAGCTCTCCGCGATCGGATCCCTCGCGGAATCGGAGACGATCCACATCGCGCCCGTGAGCGCGTTGGTGACGCCGATGGCCGCGTGTTGGAGATATGTGACGTTGATCGTATCGCGAGCGACCACCGAGTCGCGCTCGCTCAGCGGATAGCTGTTCGATGCGGAGTAGAGATCCACCGCCCAGTACAGACTGTCCGCGACGACGATCGGCGCGATCACCCCTCCCTGCAGAAAGTACGGCGTGACGGCATCGAGGCGCTCGCGCAGATCGCGATGCGTGATGATGCGCGCGACCGGATGGGGGAGCTCGCCGGTGAGCAGGCGGAAGTTCTGCAGCGACCAGGCGTAGGCGAGGCGCGAGAGCCAGCCCTCGAGTGCAGGAGCGGCGATGACGCCAAGTGAGTCGGCGACGACGCGATAGGCCGCGAGCGAATCCGCGACGAGCACCGCGCCGATCTGCTCGGGCTCGCGCCCGCTGCGGCTCGCGGGCACGTGTGCGATGGAGCCATCGCTCTCCACACGCGATGCGTAGACGCGCGTCACCGACCAGTCGGCGCGCTCGCCATCCTCTCCGGCGGGCATCGGAGGCTCGACGACAGTTGCGCGCAGCCCATCGTTCGCGGACGACCATTGGAAGGTGCCGGCGGCCGGCGGTCCTTTCGCCCGGTGCCCGAGCGCGCGCAGGAGCGCCGCCGGATCCCAGACGGAGAGCCCCGCAGCGGCGTCCATCGGGCGCGCGGGGAGCGGGGGCGCCTCGCCGTGCGCGATGCGCTGCAGTGCGTACGCGCGGCGCGTGTAGTCCGCGCGCGTGGACAGGTAGCTCGCCTCGCGCGCCGTATCCGCACTCGCCGTGACGTAGCGGCGCATGAAGATGGGCGTGACGTGGCGCAGCAGCACCGAGATGAGCAGCACCGCGATCAGTGTCATCGTCGCGGCGCGCACCTGGCCGATCCAGCCGAAGTAGAACACGACCAGTGCGGTGCCCGCGGTGAGATACGCGAGCCAGATGCTCACCGGAATGATCGTGCGATGATCGGAGTAGGAAAACGCTCCGCCCGCCCCCGAACCAAAGAGAAGCGTCTCGTAGATGTCGAGGCGGTAGCTCCATGCCAGCAGCAACAGGAGCACAGCACCGAGCGCCGCGAGATGCCGGCGCACGTAATGCGACACGTACAGCGCGCCGCGATCCCAGCGCAGGCTCGGCGTGAGCGCATAGAAGAAGATCACGACCACGGTGGCGAAGAGCACCGTGGTGAGCGTGCGGTAGTACAGCATGCTCTCGATCGGCAACCAGTACACGAAGAATCCGAGGTCCAACTCCATGTACGGATCGGATTCACCGAACGGGATGCCGTGGCGCAGCAAGGAGAACATCCGCCAGCTGTCGGCCGGGAGCGCGAGCCACCAGCCGAGCACGAGCGAGATCGCGAGCGCGGCGCCCACCAGGTAGCGCCCCGGCACTTCTTCGCCGATCTCGATGTTCGCCACGCGGCGCGGCAACACGAGCGAGACGACGCTCTGCCGCACGACGTAGAGATTTGCGAAGATGATCGCGGCGGCCACGAGCGCAGAGCCAGCGCATATCAGCGTCATGAGCATCGCCCGCTCGCGCCACACCGCGGACGCGCCCATCGAGGCGTACCACAGGTAGTCCGCGACGATCCCCGCACTCACGCGGCCCAGCACGAGCAGAGCCGCGACGACCGCGACCGCGATGACGGGCCAGCGGCGCCAGCGGAGAGGGATGCTCACGCTAGGACGATAACACTACGGCGACACGCCCTGCGAGCGCAGCCAGCTCTCCATCTCGCCGCGGATGGCGGCGAGCCGCTGCTCGCTGCGCGCCTCGAAGCGCGTGACGAGCACCGGCTGCGTGTTCGAGGCGCGGATGAGCCCCCAGCCGTCGCCGAAGAGCACGCGTGCGCCGTCGACGTCGACCACCTCGTGCGTCTGCCGGAAATGGCGGATCGCATCTTCGACGATCTGGAACTTGCGCGACTCTTCGACATCGACGCGGAGCTCTGGCGTCGATACGAACTTCGGCACGTCGGCGAGCATCCCCGACAGCGACTTCCCCGACGCGGCAACGATGCGGATCAGCCGTGCGGCGCCGTACAGCGCATCGTCGTGACCGTAGAAGCCCTCGGTGAAGAACATGTGTCCCGACATCTCGCCGCCCACCGGCGCGTGGATCTCGTGCATCTTCACCTTCATCAGCGAGTGCCCCGTCTTCCACATCACCGGCACGCCCTTCGCCTTCACGATCTCGTCGGGAAGCGCCTGCGAGCACTTCACGTCAAATAGAATCGGCTGCCCGGCGCCCGTGCGCTCCAGCACGTCGCGTGCGTAGAGAATGAGCACGTGATCGCCCCACACGATGTTCCCGTCGGCATCGACCACGCCAATGCGGTCCGCGTCGCCATCGAAGCCCACGCCGAGATCCGCACCGCTCGCACGCACGGCCTTGATGAGATCCTGCAGGTTCTCGACGACCGTCGGATCGGGGTGATGATTCGGGAAGGTGCCGTCGCTCTCGCAGAAGATCCCCGACCACTCGACATCGAGATTGTCGAAGAGCTTCGGTGCGACGAGCGAGCCGACGCCGTTGCCGCAGTCGACGACGACCTTGAGGCGGCGCGCGAGCTTCCCGGTGCGCGCCACCATGTCGTCGACGTAGGCATCGATGATCTGCTGCTCGCGAACGGATCCCTTCCCCGAGGGAAAGTTGCCGGCGACGGCGAGACGATAGATCTGCTGAATCTCCTCGCCGTGAATGGACGCGGTGCCGAGCGAGAGCTTGAAGCCGTTGTACTCGGGCGGATTGTGCGACCCCGTCACCTGTATGCCGCCGGCGACGGCGAGATGATTGAGCGACCAATAGAGCAGCGGCGTCGGCACCTGTCCGACGTCGACGACGTTCAGCCCAGACTCCGTGAGGCCGCGCACGAGCGCGTCGCGAAGCTCGCCGCCACTCGGGCGATTGTCGCGCCCCACCGCCACGGAGCCGGACACGCCCTTGCTCGCGAGAAACGCGGCGTAGGCGCGACCGAGTACGTAGGCGGTGTCGGCCGTGAGATCGCGCCCGACGATGCCGCGGACATCATACTGCCGAAAGATTTCCCTGCTGAGCGTCATTCCATTCCTCGATACGATGCGAGGCCGCGTGGGCGGCCTCGGGTGATCATCGACTGGCCGCGGCTGTCACCGGCGGACCCGCCGGTGCACCCACCATGCTGATTGGTACGCTGTCTCGCGCGAGCGCCACGAATCCGTTCGGGAGAATGCCAAACAGAAGGAGCGTGAATGCCGAGAGATAAATGACGAGAAACGTTCCCGTCGGTACGGGCCGCACCACGAGCGCTTCTGCCGGGCGCGGCTTCATGAACATCACGAGCACAACACCAAGATAGTAGCCGGCCGAGATCACGCTTGCGAGCACGAGGATCACGGCGAGCACGGTCTGTGGGTGCGGCGCGTGCAGCGCTGCGTCGATGACGTACCACTTCGCGAAGAAGCCCATGCCGCCCGCGACCGGGAAGCCCAGCAGCGCGAGCATGAACACCGCCATGGCGCTGGCGAGCCAAGGCTGCGCGTGCCAGAGGCCGGCGTAGTCCGCGATTTCCTGATTCCGCTCGCCGGGCTCGCCCAGCGCGATCACGACGGCAAAGGCGCCCATCGTCGCAAGTGTATAAGCAACCAGGTAAAACAAGAATGCAGAGGCGCCGAGTGCGTTTGCGACAACGACGGTCACGAGCAGATAGCCCGCGTGCGCAATGCTCGAGTACGCGAGCATGCGCTTCATGCTCTTCTGCTGAAGCGCAATGACGTTGCCGCCGATCATCGTGATCACCGCGAGCCACTGCAGCGGATGCACCCAGGCCGCGGTCGCGCCAGGGAACGCCTCGATCCACACGCGCAGGAACGCCGCGAACGCTGCGGCCTTCACCGCCGCGGCCATGAAGGCGGTGATCGGCGTCGCCGCACCCTCGTAGACGTCCGGCGTCCACATGTGGAATGGCACCGCGGCGACCTTGAAGCAGAAGCCGACAATCAGCATCCCGATGCCGGCGAGCAGGAGCGGGTTGTTGAAGGTGTCGCCCGTCACGGCCGTGCCGATGGCCGTGATGTCCGTCGAGCCGGTCGCGCCATAAACGAGCGCAATTCCGTAGAGCAAAAAGCCCGTGGAGAATGCGCCGAGCAGGAAGTACTTGAGCGCCGCCTCGGCTCCGCGGCTGCTGCGGCGGTCGAGCCCGCAGAGCACGTAGCTCGCGATCGACATGAGCTCGATGCCGAGGAAGACGACGATGAGATCGCGCGACGCGGCGAGCAGCATCATTCCGCCGGCGGCGAGCAGCAGCAGCACGTACGACTCCGCCGACACGAGCTGTTCACGCTCGCTGTAGTCGATCATCAGGGTGGCGGCGATGATCGTCGCGGCGAGCACGATGCAGTCGGTCGCCCAGCGGAACGGATCGACGGCGATGATCCCGGCGTTCGCGGTGGCCTGCCCGCGCCAGAGCCAAATCACGGCGACGAACGTCGCAGCGCTGACGGCAATCGAGAGTAAGCCGACGATGCGTGCGTGTGCGAGCGACTCCCGCCCCCACACGGCGACGAGCAACAGCAGCATCGCGCCGATGATGAGGATCAGATCGGGGAGCAGCGCACCGGCGAGCTGCATCGGGATCGAGAGGTCGAAGTACATCAGCGCGCCCCCCGCTCGGCGGTGCTCACACTGGCCTGGCCGGCCTGTGTGGAGCGAACGAAGAGCGCCGCAGACGGCTCCATCCGCTTCAGGATCGGTTGCGGATAGATCCCGATCCAGAAGATCGCGGCGACGAGAACGCCCATCATGGTGAGCTCACGCGCATTGAGATCGGTAAGGTGCTCGTTCTCTGGTTTGTCGAGCGCGTTGAAGAGAATGCGCTGAATGGCCCAGAGCAGATAGGCCGCGGCGAAGATCACGCCGGAGGTCGCGAACAACGCGAAGAATGGATGCGTGCGGAAGGAGCCGATGAGCACCAGGAACTCGCCGACGAAGCCGTTGGTGGACGGAAGGCCGATGCTGCTCAGCGAGACGATCACGAGCAGCGTGGAGAAGAGCGGCACGACGCGCGCGATTCCTCCATACGCTTCGATGAGCCGCGTGTGGCGGCGCTCGTAGATCATGCCGATGAGGAGGAAGAGCGCTCCCGTCGAGATGCCGTGGCTGATCATGATCATGAGCGCGCCCTGCACGCTCTGTATCGTCACCGCGAAGATGCCGAGCATCACGAAGCCGAGGTGGCTCACGGAGGAGTAGGCGACGAGCTTCTTGAAGTCGGGCTGCACCATCGCGACGAGCGCGCCGTAGATGATGCCGATCACGGCGAGCGTGAGGATGGTGGTGCGCACCCATGGCGTCATGGCCGCGCCCGGAAATAGCGGGATCGCGAAGCGAATGAAGCCGTACGTGCCCATCTTCAACATGATCGACGCCAGAATCACGGATCCGGCCGTGGGCGCCTCGACGTGTGCGTCGGGGAGCCACGTGTGGAACGGGAACATTGGCACCTTCACCGCGAACGCGAGGAAGAAGGCGCCGAAGAGCCACAGTGCGGTCTTGTGCGTGTGCGCGATCGCGAGGAGACGATCGTAGTCGAAGGACTGGCCGAGTCCCATCAGCGGATTCGCGGACGCGTTCCACAGGTACAGGATGCCCACGAGCATCAGGAGCGAGCCCGCCATCGTGTAAACGAAGAACTTGAGACTCGCGTAGATGCGCCGCTCACCACCCCAGATACCGATGATGAAGTACATCGGCACGAGCATGATCTCCCACATCACGTAGAAGAGGAGCATGTCGCGCGAGACGAAGACGCCGAGCATTCCCGTCGTGAGCACGAGCATGAGCGCGTAGTACGCGCGCACCTTCGTGCGAATCGAAGTCCAGCTCCCGAGCACGGCGAGTGGCATGATCACGGTGGTAAGCAGCACCATCATGAGCGAGATGCCGTCTATGCCCATCGAGAGGCGCGCGTTCCACGGGATGATCCACCAGTGGTCGTATGTCGCCTGCCAGCGCGGGCCCGTGGGGTCGTAGGACCACCACAGTCCCATCGAGACGAGGAACTCGGCGACGAACACCACCAGGGCGATCCAGCGCGCGGAGCGGACGGCCTCGAGCGTGCCATCGTCGTTGGCGAGCGCACCGGTCACGACGAGGAAGAGCGCCCCGGCGAGAGGAATCAGCAGCAGCGCCGGAAGAATCCAGGCGTTGTAATTGATCTGCGTCAGAAAGTCTTGCATCGGCTCAGCGGAAGGTGAAAGCGCCAAGAACCGCGAGCGCACCGATCGCGATCGCCCACGCGTATGCGCCGGTCTCCCCCGACTGCAGTTGCGATCCGACCCATCCGAAACCGCGCGCGAGCACCGCGGAGCCATTCACGAACAGGTTGTCGATGATCCCGCGATCGATTCCCGTCCACAGAATGTTGCGCGATCCGGAGACGAGCGGTTTGACGACCGCACCGTCGTAGATCTCGTCCACGTAGTACTTCTCCTCGAGCACCTGCTCGAACCCGTGCGACGGCACGGCATCGCGCGCAGGCACGAGGGCGGCGGGCTTGAGCCGCATCACCGCGAAGGCGATGCCGAGCAGTGCGATCGCGACCGCCACGCCAATGAGCGCGTATTCGGTGGAGGTCACCCCTTCACTGGCAGCGCCCGCAACCGAGACGGTCGCCGCACCGACAACCGGCTCCAGCCACTTCTCGAGCGCGCCGACGGGCCCGATCGGAATCGCGGCGGGAAGATTGAGCCAACCGCCGAACGCGCTCAGCGCACCGAGCACGACGAGCGGCCCCGTCATCGTCCACGGTGCCTCGCGCAGGTGCGCCCGCTCGGCCTCACCGGTGCGATTGGGTCCGTGGAAGGTGTAGAGCATCATTCGCGTCATGTAGATCGCGGTGAGGAACGCGGTGACTAGTCCGAGCGCGTACAGCGCGTAGAGCACCGTGCTCCCCGGCATTCCGAGCCACGTTGCCTCTGCCAGCGCGCCGTGCTGCGCGCGCTCGAACACGGCGCCGAGGATTCCGTCCTTCGAGAAGAACCCCGAGAAGGGCGGCACGCCGGCGATCGCGAGCGTTGCAATCCACATGAGCACGAAGGTGATCGGCATGTACTTCCGCAGCCCGCCCATGTTGCGCATGTCCTGCGCATCCTCATGGTTGCCGGTGTGGTGATACGCGCGATGCATCGCGAAGATCACCGAGCCGGAGCCGAGGAACAGAAGCGCCTTGAAGAAGGCGTGCGTGACGAGGTGAAACATCCCCGCCGCGTATGCCCCCGTGCCCACGCCCATGAACATGTACCCGAGCTGGGAGATCGTGGAGTACGCGAGCACCTTCTTGATGTCCCACTGTTTGAGGCCGATCGTCGCGGCGAAGAGCGCGGTGAGCGTACCGATCACCGCGACCGTGATGCACGCCGTGGGCGACATGGCGAAGAGCACGCCGCTGCGAGCGATGAGGTAGACGCCGGCGGTCACCATCGTCGCCGCGTGGATCAGCGCAGAGACGGGCGTCGGGCCAGCCATCGCGTCCGGCAGCCACACGTAGAGCGGCAGCTGCGCGCTCTTGCCCGCGCAGCCGAGGAAGAAGAACAGGCAGATCGTCGTCACGAGCGCGCTGTTGTAGCCGAGCTGTGGAGCCGCGGCGCTCACGCCGGTGAAGTCGAGCGTTCCGAGGTTCGCGAACAGCAGGAACATCGCGATCAGGAAGCCAAAGTCTCCGATGCGGTTGACGATGAACGCCTTCTTCCCCGCATCCGCGTTCGCCTTGTCGCTGAACCAGAAGCCGATCAGCAGGTAGGAGCAGAGTCCGACGCCCTCCCAACCGACGAACAGCACGGGATAGCTCGCGCCGAGCACGAGCACCAGCATGAAGGCAACGAACAGATTCAGATACGCGAAGAACCGCGGATAGCCGGGGTCGTCGCGCATGTAGCCGATGCTGAAGATGTGGATCAGGGTGCCGACGCCGGTGATCACGAGCACCATGATCATCGAGAGTTGATCGAGCTGGAACGCCCAGGAGATCCGGAGATCGCCCGTCACCATCCAGTCGAAGAACGTCTTCACGTACGGCGTCTTCATCTCGTCGGCGCCGGCCATGGCGAGCCAGATCGCGACCGCGAGCCCAAAGGAGAGCGCGAGCACGAGCGGTCCGACGAGACTCACGAGTCCCGCGTACTTGTGCCGCGCGACTGCGTGGTGATCGTCGCTGTGGTCTGCCGCGTGAGCATGATCCGCAGCGCCGTGATCGTCATGCCCGGCCGCCGACGGATCGGACGGCCCCGCCTTGTATGCGGGCATGAGCGACAGCGCGCCATTCACCAGAAATCCGGCGAGCGGCAGCAGCGGAAGGAGGCCAACGTATCGCGCGGCCGTCGCCGCAAGCGGGTGCGTATCGACGGCGGCCAGGTCCTGGAGCATCAGCCTTTCAGCAGATTGATGTTGCGAAGGTCCACCGATTTATGGTGGCGAAAGATCGAGATGATGATCGCGAGCCCGACCGCCGCTTCGGCCGCTGCGATGGTCATCACGAAGAGCACGAACACCTGCCCGTTCGCCGAGCCGTGCAGTCGCGACAGCGCGATGAACGACAGGTTCACGGCGTTGAGCATGAGCTCCACGCACATGAAGATGATGATCGCATTGCGTCGCGTGAGCACGCCGACGACACCGATGGTGAAGAGCACCGCGGAGAAAAAGAGCGCTTCGTTGATCATGAGGCGTTCGGTCCTCGCTTGGCGAGCACCACTGCTCCGATGACGGCGACGAGAAGCACGACGCTCGTCACCTCGAAGGGCAGCAGATATTCATGGAAGAGTGGCGCCGACACCGGATTGACTACGTTCGCGTGATCAGTCATCGCGGAGGTCAGCTTCGGGAGGCGCATGCGGCTGAGCGCGAACAGCTCCGCCACCATCGCGAGCCCGACGAGCCCCGCTGTGAGCCGTCCCCCGAGCCCGCGAATGTCGGTGACATCCGACGCCTGCCCGAGGTTGAGCAGCATGACAACGAAGAGGAACACGACCATGATCGCGCCGGCGTACACGAGCACCTGGACCGCGCCGATGAACTGCGCATCGAGCATCACATAGAGCGCGGAGAGGCAGAACATCGTGTTGACGAGCCACAGCGCAGCGGCGACGGGGCTCTTCCGCGTCACGAAAGCCACCGCCGAGGCGATGGCGATGAGGCCGAAGAGATAGAAGTGGAAGGTGTAAAGAAGGGTGTTCATTCGCCTTTCGGATCGGCGGGATCCCACAGTTCGCTCACGGGATGCGTCTGCGATGTCAGCCGTTCGAGATCGTAGACGAAGCCTTCGCGGCTGTATTCCGAGTTCTCGTAGTGCCGCCCGACGTGGATCGCCTCCTCCGGGCACACCTCCTGGCAGTAGCCGCAGAAGATGCAGCGGAACTCGTCGATCTCGTACACGAGGGGATAGCGGTTCCCTTCCTCGTCTTCGCCCGGCACGAGCTTGATGCAGTTCGCGGGACAGATCTGCGGGCAGAGTCCGCACGCGACGCACTTCGCCTTTCCCGTCTCGTCCGTGAGCATGCGGTGCGTGCCGCGCCACCGCGGCGACAGCGCCCACTTCACATCGGGATACTGCTCCGTCTTCTTGTGCGGGTTCATCATGTGCTTGAAGGTCAGCGCCATTCCGCTGAGCATCGCGCGCACGTAGCTGGCGTCAGCCACCGGGCGCGCGAGCACCTTCACCTGGATCGCCATCTCAATCTCCCTGGCTTGCTGCGAGCGAACGGCCGGCGCTCATCGCGCGCAGGCGCGCGATCTGAATTGGCGACAGCCGCGAGTACGCGGGGCTGATGATGCGCCCGCGATCGAGAATCACGAACACCAACACTGCGAGCACGACGTTTAGCACGCCCAGCGCGGCCCAGAACGGCGAGATGCCGAACCACTGCACGCTGCGCGGCACCTGGAGCATGTCGAGCACGAGGATCGCGCCACCGGTGATCACGATGTACGCGAGCGCCAGCGGCAGCATGAACTTCCAGCCGAGGCTCATCAGCTGGTCATAGCGGAAGCGCGGCAGCGTCCAGCGGATCCACATGTAGAGGAACAAGAAGAACAGCAGCTTCGCGAAGAAGAAGCCGAGCGTCAGCGCGAACTTCAGGAAGGTCCACGGCGGCAGGTTGTCCCACTGCGTCCCGGGAATGTCCCATCCGCCGAAGAACAGCGTCACCATCAGCGCGCTGGCCGTCACCATGTTCGAGTACTCGGCGATGAAGAACATCGAGAACTTCATCGCGCTGTACTCGGTGTGATAACCCGCGATGAGCTCGGACTCGGCCTCGGGGAGATCGAATGGCAGCCGGTTCGTCTCGGCGAACGCGGCGACGCAGAAGATGAAGAAGCCGATCAGCAGCGGAAACACGTTCCAACCCATCGCCTGCTGCTGGTGCACGATCGCATTCAGCGAGACGTTGCCGGAGAGGAGCAGCACGGCCACCGCCGCCATCCCCATCGAGATCTCGTAGCTGACCATCTGCGCGCTCGAGCGGAGGCCGCCGAGCAGCGAGTACTTGTTGTTCGACGACCATCCCGCGAGCACGATCCCGTACACACCCAGCGAGGAGATCGCGAGAATGTAGAGGAATCCGATCGGAAGGTCGGCCACCGACATTTCGACGAGCCCCCACCGCGTGCTGAGCGGAGCGGCGAACGGGATGACCGCGAAGGTAATGAGCGCCGGAATGAACGAGAGCATCGGCGCGAGAATGAAGAGCGGCGTATACGCGGCGTCCGGATACGTCTCTTCCTTCATGATGTTCTTGAGCCCATCGGCGGCCGGCTGGAGCAAGCCGCCGTAGCCCGTGCGATTGGGGCCGATGCGATCCTGAATCCACGCCGAGATCTTGCGCTCGGCGAGCGTCAGCATTGCGACGCCGACCATGATCACCGTGAAGACGACGAGCATTTTCACGATCGTGAAGATCAGCCACGGCAGCGCCGTGACCGGCACGAGCTGGTCGTAGAACTGTTTGTAGACGACCGAATCGGCACCCGCGGTTTGGAGCATCACTGCGCAACCTCCTGCGCCGCGGGCTGACCGCTCATGAGCTGTCCCTTGAGTCCGAGCGTGTCGTAGCTCATCCCAGCGAACTCGGCGCGCGCGGCCGCGAGCGCCCCGAACGCTTCGCTCGCGACGAAATAGTTCGTCGGCTCGCCGAGTTGCGTGAGGAGATCGCCGAGGATCCACCACGCGGGGCGCGCCATGCCGGGGGCGGCGTTTGCCTGGAAGTAGCGCTGCACGCGGCCGCGCAGATTCGTGAACGTCCCCTCTTCCTCGGCTATCGTCGAGGTGGGAAGCGCAATCGCGGCTGCGCGGGCGGCCTCGACGATCGCCGGAGCGATCACGATCACCTGGCTCGCGCGCGCGACGGCCGCAGCGTCAGCGGCCGTGAGCGTCTCGCCGACGACGAGCAGCACGTCGCCCGACTTGAGCTCATCCAGCGGTGTCGCACTTTTCCTGAAGCCGAGCAGCTCGGCGCCGCGCACGTTCGCCGCACGCTCGGCGCGCAGCGCGAGATCGGGAACACCGGGGAGCGGCGACTCAGGGCCTGTCGCGACGCGGAAGACACCCTTCCCGCCCGTGCGTGCAACGACGCGTGAGGCGAGGAAGAGCGACTCGTTCGAGAGCATTGGACTCACGAGCGCGACGACGCGCGCGCCGCCGAGCATCGTGGCAGCTGAGCGGATCGCAACTTCCCAATCGACGCCCGCGAGCTTGTCCGCGTGGCGCACGAGCGGCGCCTCGAGGCGCGTCGATGGATTCAGCCACTTGTAGTCGAGCCGCCCGCTCTCGCAGAGATACCATTGATTCACGTCGGCGTTGGAGCGCGGCCGCATGCGCACGACGACGTTGTCGCGCGTTTCGAGAATCGAGTTGCACCCCTGAGTGCAGTTCGGGCAAATGCTCGGCGTGCGATCGAGCTCCCACGCGCGCGCCTTGTTCAGGAAATCCTTGGAAAGCAGCGCGCCGACGGGACAGAGATCGACGACGTTGGACGCCCACTCGTTCGTGAGATCCGCGCCCTCGAACTTTCCGATCACCGCGCGATCGCCACGCTCACTCACGTTGAGCACTGGCTCGTGCACGATGTCGTCCATGTAGCGCACGCAGCGAGTGCAGAGGATGCAGCGGTTGGGGACGTAGAGCACGTCGCCGCCGAAGTCCTCCACCGGATTGAAGCGCTTCGGCTCCGGTCCGAGGCGCCCCTGCGAGCGCCCTTCGCGGAAGGTGTAATCCTGCAGCTCGCACTCGCCGGCCTGATCGCAGATCGGGCAATCGAGCGGGTGGTTGATCAGCAGGAGCTCGAGCACGCCCTGTCGCGCTTTCAGCGACTGTTCGGAGTGCACGTGCACCACCTGGCCTTCCGCCACCGCCGTGGCGCATGCGGGCGCGAGCTTCGGCGCCTTCTCGACCTCGACGAGGCACATGCGGCACACGCCCGCGACTGGAAGCCCGGGATGATAGCAATAGTGAGGAACGAGCACGCCTGCGAGCTTCGCGGCTTCGAGGATCGAGGTGCCGGCCGGCACCTTCACCTCACGTCCCTCGACCGTCAGCGTAACCATCGGTGCGTCAGCCATTACGCCGCCGCCGTTGCGCGGAAGGGACAGCGCTTGCCGGTGATGTGCGCCTCGAACTCGTGCTTGAATTTCTGAATTCCGGAAACGACCGGTGCCGCGCACGAGTCGCTCAGAACACAGATCGTCTTACCCGTCATGTTGTCCGCCAGCTCCAGAAGCGTGTCGAAGTCCTGCATCGTGCCGCCGCCCGCCTCAATGCGCTCGAGGATCTTGGTGGTCCAAGCGGTTCCTTCGCGGCACTGCGTGCACTGCGCGCAGCTCTCGTGCGCGTAGAAGCGCGCGAGCCGCGCAATGTGCTTCACCATGCACTGCGAGTCGTCGAAGATGATGACGCCGCCCGAACCGAGCATCGTCCCCTTCGCGATGAATCCCTCGTAGTCCATCAGCGTGCTCTCGGCCTCTTCCATCGTCTGGATCGGCACCGACGAGCCGCCGGGGATCACCGCCTTGAACTTCCGTCCGGGCAGCGGACCTCCGCACATGTCGTACAGGAAGTCCTTGAACGGAAAGCCCATCGTCACTTCGTAATTGCCCGGGCGCGTCACGTTGCCGCACACGGAGAAAAGCTTCGAGCCCGTGCTCTTGGGATTCGAGAGACAGAGCGCCTTGTACCAGGCCGCGCCGTTGTTGATGATGTGCGGCACCGCGGCAAGCGTCTCGACGTTGTTGATCGTCGTCGGCTGGCCAAAGAGTCCCGAGACCGCGGGAAAGGGCGGCTTGATGCGCGGATTTCCGCGGCGCCCCTCGAGCGAATTCATGAGCGCCGTCTCTTCCCCGCAGATGTACGCGCCGGCGCCGCGGTGCACGTGCACATCGATGCGCTTCCCGCTCCCCATCGCGTTCGTGCCGAGGATGCCGGCGGCATACGCTTCCTTCACCGCCGCCTCCATGATGCGCAGCGGCTCCGTGAACTCGCCACGGATGTAGATGTACGCGACTTCGGCACCGATCGTGTACGCGCCGATCGCCGTTCCCTCGATGAGGGCGTGCGGCGTCCAGCGCATGATCTCGCGATCCTTGAACGTGCCCGGCTCCGACTCGTCGGCATTCACGCACAGGTAGTGCGGCTTGCCGTCGCCCGGCTTCATGAACGACCACTTCATGCCCGTCGGGAAGCCGGCGCCGCCGCGACCGCGCAGCCCCGATTCCTTGAGCACGTTCACGATGTCGCCCGGCGTCATCCCGAGCGCCTGCTGGAGCGCGCGGTAGCCGCCGCGCTCCTTCCAGCCATCGAGCGTGCGCGCCTGCGGCTCTCCGAAGTACTTGGAGAGAATCGGCGTCTCTTTCGGATGCGACTTGTGGGGATATCCCATCTATTTGTACTGAGAGAGAATCTGCGGGACCTTCTCGGGCGTGACCGACTCGAGGAAGTCGTCGTTCACCATGATCGGCGTCGCGAAGCCGCACGCACCGAGGCACTCGACCTCGATCACCGTGAAGCGTCCGTCGGGCGAGGTCGCGCCGAGATCGCCGCACCCCGTCTGCGCGAGCAGCGTCTCCACCACCTTCTCGGCGCCGCACGCGCCGCACGGCGACGTGGTGCACACCTGAATGAAATGGCGACCCACCGGATGCTGGTGGTACATCGTGTAGAAGGTGACGACGCCCTTCACGTATGCGGGCGTGAGCTCGAGCTGCTGGCCGACCTCGACCATCCCCTCTTCGCTCACCCATCCGCGCTCGCGCTGCACGATCCAGAACGCCGGCAGCAGCGCGGCCATCTTCGTTGGATACCGGCCGAGCAGCGCCTGGAGCTCCTCTTTCAGCGCGCCGACGAACACGGGCTGGTACGGGATCTCACCGACGTTGCCGCGGCTCGCGTGCGACGTGGCGTCCGCCTGCGTCGCTCCCTCGCGTTTCGCGCTCACCGGTCGATCTCTCCCATGACGATGTCGATGCTGGCGTTGATCGCGATCACGTCGGACAGCAGATGTCCCTCCACCATTTTCGAGATCGCGGACAAATTCACGTACGACGGCGGGCGGATGCGCCAGCGCACCGGCTTCGCCGTTCCGTCGGACACAAAGTAGTAGCCTTTCTCGCCCTTCGGGCTCTCGACCGGCACGTACGTCTCGCCGATTGGAGGACGCGGGCCCTCCATCACCTGCTTGAAGTGATGGATCATTGATTCCATGTCGCTCATCGCGCGGCTCTTGGGCGGCAGGATCACGCGGTGATCGCTCGAGTTCACGGGCCCATCGGGGAGCCTGTCGACTGCCTGCGCGAGAATGCGCGTGGACTGCCGCAACTCTTCGACGCGCACGAGGAACCGATCATACACGTCGCCGTTCGATCCAACGGGGACTTCGAAGTCGTAGGTCTCGTAGTCGAGATACGGGAAGTCCTTGCGCACATCGTACGCGACGCCGGATGCGCGGAGCATCGGCCCCGAGAGGCCGTAGTTGATCGCCTCATCCGCGCTCATGACGCCGAGCGCCGTCGTGCGCCCCACCCAGATGCCATTCTTCGTCAGCATGCGGTCGCATTCGTCGACCGTCTTCGGGAAGGTGCGGATGAAGTGGCGGAGCTGATCCGTCCATCCTTCCGGAATGTCCGCCGCCATGCCACCCACGCGCGTCGCGCTCGTCGTGAGGCGCGCGCCAACCCAGCTCTCGAGCAGGTTGTAGACGTTCTCGCGCTCCTGGAACGACCAGAGGAACGGCGTGAACGCGCCGAGATCGATGCAGGTGGTGCCGAGCCAGACCAGGTGCGAGATGATGCGCGAGAGCTCCATCGCGATCACGCGCAGCACGGTGCAGCGCGGCGGCACCTCGACTCCGAAGAGGCGCTCGGCGCCAATCGAAAAGGCGACGTTGTTGCCGATGGAGTTCAGGTAGTCCTCGCGGTCGGTCCACGGGATTACCTGATTGTACTGGCGATACTCGCCGATCTTCTCGAAGCCGCAGTGCAGGTAGCCGATGTGCGGAATGCATCGCACGACCGTCTCGCCATCGAGCTCGAGCACCAGTCGCAGCACGCCGTGCGTCGCGGGGTGCTGCGGGCCGATGTTGATGAGCATGTGCTCGCCGTGAAGCTCCGGCGCGACACCCATCGCCGGCGGCTCGAGCGTCGTGACGTTCCCGTTCTCGGTGAGCGTCATCGGCGTGCGAACCGCGCGCCCTTCCGAGTCGACACCGGCGGTGCCGAGCGCGACTTCTACCGTACGCGTCGTCGTCGCCATGTTATTCGCCCGTCCGTTCGCCGCCGGCGAGCCGACGGCGCATGTCTTCCGGCAGATCTTCGAACGCCTGTGCCACTGAGAGCTCTTCCATTGAGTAGCGACCTTCCGTCGTGATGCTGAGCGCCTGTCGAAGCTGTTCGGCGCGGCTGAAGCGGCCGCGCAGCGGGAAATCCTTGCGAAGCGGAAAGCCTTCGCGATACGACTCCCACATCAGAATGCGACGCAGATCCGGGTGCCCCGTGAACGTGATGCCGAACATGTCGTAGCACTCGCGCTCGAGCCAATTGGCGCCCTTGTAGATCGGCCACACGCTGTCGACGGCGAGCGGTGCGCGCTTGTCGAGCTCCGTCTTGAGGCGAAGGAAGCGGCGGAACGGCAGCGAGCGCAGATGCCAGACGACCTCGATCGCCTGCTCCGGATCGCGAAACTCGACGGCGGTGACGTCGGAGAGGTAGTCGTACTGCTGCGTCGGATCATCGTGCAGCCAGCGGACGATCTCGCTCACGCCTTTCGGCTGGATGTAGACGTTCGTCTCGCCCCAGATCACTTCGGAGCGCACGAAGAGCGCGCCGAACTTCGCGGCGATCGCGGCGGCAGACGGATTCGCCTCACCGCCCTTCTGCGGCACGTTTCGCGGCGTGCTCGGCGCGGGCGCGCCAGGATTCGCGCTGCCGGGGAGCACGGGTGTAAACGGAGCGCTCACAGCGCCGACCGCGTTTGGTGAATGGAGTTTCCGAACGGCTCGGAGAGCTCGTCGATGCGACTGGCGGGGATGTACAGACCGCTCTCGGGGTCGGGCTCCATCTCGTTTCGAATCGTGGTGTCGGACATCTTCTCGCGCATCACCTTTTCCTGCAGCATCATGATGCCGTAGAGCAGCCCCTCGGGGCGCGGCGGACATCCTGGCACGTAGACGTCGACGGGGATGATCGTGTCGATCCCCTGCACCACTGCGTAGTTGTCGAACATGCCGCCCGACGATGCGCACGCGCCCATCGAGATCGCCCACTTGGGCTGCGGCATCTGCTGCCAGATGCGGCGCAGCACCGGCGCGAGCTTGAACGGCACGCGCCCGGCGCAGATGAGCACATCGGCCTGGCGCGGCGAGAAGCTCATGCGCTCCATGCCGAAGCGCGCAAGATCGAAGCGCGTCGCGGCCGTGGCCATGAACTCGATCGCGCAGCACGCCGTGCCGAACGGCATTGGCCAGAGCGACTTCGAGCGACTCCAGTTCACGAGGAAATCGAGCCGCGTCGCAACCCAGCTTTCCTGTTGCGGCGGACCGAACGTCGTGCTCGTGGGACTCACGTGACTCAATCCCATTGCAGCGCTCCCTTCTTCCAGACGTAGATGTAGCCGACGAACAGAATCGCGATGAACACGAGCATCTCGCCAAATCCGAAGAACGAGAGATGGGCCGGCGCGCACGCGCCATTGACGAGAGGCACATCGCACGAGAGCTGTCGGAAGTACGTCGCCCAGGGAATCATGAACACCGTCTCGATGTCGAAGACGATGAACAGCATGGCGACCATGTAGAACTTGACGGAGAAGCGCTCGCGGGCGTCGCCCAGCGGCGGGATGCCGGATTCGTACGGGACTTGTTTGACGGGGGTGGGACGCGGGCGAATCGTGAGATGGGACAACGCGAGCATCATCACCGCGTTTGCGGCTACGAACCCCACCAACATGAGAATCGGAAAGTACTCGCGACCCATCGTCTCCCAGTTCGTGAAATTTTTCACTATCCCTCGCGGGAAAACTATCGAGGGGTTGTCGCCTCTGCAATGCGCTTTGCCAGGCTCAATGGGGAGCGATACATTCCCCTCCGACCACGCACCACCCCTTCCTCGCCACCTCCCAGATATGTCCATCAAGTCCGATCGCTGGATCCGCCAGATGGCGCTTGAGCACGGTATGATCGAGCCCTTTGCCGACCGCCAGGTTCGCGAAGGCGTCATCTCCTACGGCGTCAGCTCGTACGGATACGACATGCGCGTCGCGACCGAATTCAAGATCTTCACGAACGTGCTCAACTCGATGGTCGATCCGAAGCACTTCGATCCGAAGTCATTCGTCGAATTCGAGGGACCGGTCTGCATCGTGCCGCCGAACAGCTTCGCGCTCGGGCGCTCCGTCGAATACTTCCGCATCCCGCGCAACGTCATCACGATCACGGTCGGCAAGTCGACCTACGCGCGCTGCGGCATCATCACGAACGTCACGCCCTTCGAGCCGGAGTGGGAAGGCTATGTGACGCTCGAGATTTCGAACACGACGCCGCTGCCGGCCAAGATCTACGCGAACGAAGGCATCGCGCAGGCGCTCTTCTTCGAGGGCGACGAAGCGCCGGAGACGTCGTACGCGGATCGGAAGGGGAAATATCAGGGGCAGCGCGGCGTGACGCTTCCGCGGCTGTAGCCGCATCTCGCGGTGCGCGCGTGATGCGTGTGTGATGCGCGAGTATGCTGTCGTGCGGGTGCGGCGAATTCATCGCCGCACCCGTTTTGCATCCGCGCATCGGCCGCTCAAAAAAAAGTCACATAAAAGAGAACTAACGTGACCGCGTCAGGGAGGACTCGTCTGCCGAATAGCGTATTGCAGCATACGCTGCGCTGCCGGCAAGTGACCGGCAGACTCCCCGATTTACACGAGGCAGAATGAAGAAAGAGATCGTCCTCTTGGCGCTCAGCGCCATGGCACTTGGTTGTAGCAGCGATTCCACCAGCCCGTCGAGTGCGAATCCCGACCCGGCCGCGTGCAACAAGGGCTCCATCAGCGTTGGAGACGTGAAGTCGGGCGCCATTACAGCGTCGTCGTGCCTGCGCTATGACTATGCGTACTCCACGGACAGCACACCTTACGACAACTATTCGTTCAGGGCCGAGAAGGGCAAGGGATACATGTTCCTGCTCGAGAACGCGAACGACACGCTCCACTGGGATGCGCTGCTCGAGATGGCGACGATCAATCCGACCACCGGCGAAGAGCAGCTGCTCGCGATCAGCGATGATGAAGGTGGTCACGGCTTCTCGCGCATGTACTTCATCGCCCCCTCGACGGGCACGTACTACATTCGCGCCGGCGCCTACGACAACGGTGAATTTTCGAGCTACAAGCTGACGTTGAAGTCCTGCGACTCGCCGATTCCGCAGATCACCGACACGCTTGCCGCTTCCACGCAAACGCTCTCGGCGAGCGACTGCGTACTTGCGGAGCCGGATTTCTACAACGACAGCTCCAACGTGAAACTCTTCTCGATGCAGCTCGGACCCAACGAGACGAAGACCGTGACCGTCACCTCGAGCGACTTCCAGCCCGGATTCCAGATCTATGGTCCGGCGTGGGGCGTTCCCTGCTACTACGGTTACGAGGGCTGCGGCGGCGGAGACGCGTACGCGGACAACGGGAGCTCGGTCTCGTACACGATCACGGCGGATGGGGACGAGGAATGCAGCAGTGAGACTTGCGAGTTCTACAATTTCCCGGGCCAGTACACCATTGCCGTCGGGGCGAGCGACCATGGCACGGGATCGTTCACGATCGCTGTGACGGAGGGTGACGTGATGGCGAGTGTCGTCGCGCCCACTGCACGGTCGAAGAATCCGACGCTCAACTTCCTCAGAAAGAAGCCGTTGCGCGCGAGCGAATATTTCAATCGCGCTCACTAGCTTCGATTGATGGACAAACGAAACGGGTGCGGCGAATCGATCGCCGCACCCGTTTTGCTTTCGTCGTCGACCCGCGCGTCACCCCGTGCCGCCCGACGCCTTCTCCTCTCGCATCGTCGCCGAGGCGATCATGAAGTCGCGGCTCATCCGCGAGATCGTGTCGATGCTGATCTCCTTCGGGCACGCGAGCTGACATTCGCCGTGCAGCGTGCATCCCCCGAATCCCTCGGCGTCGTGCTGCGCGACCATCGCGACCACGCGCCGGTAGCGCTCCGGCTGCCCCTGCGGCAACTCCGCGAGGTGCGTGATCTTCGCCGCCGTGAACAGTGACGCGGAGCCATTCGGGCACGCGGCCGCGCACGCGCCGCAGCCGATGCACGCGGCGGAGTCCATCGCCGCGTCGGACGCGACCTTCGGGATGAGCGTGTCGTTCGCGTCCTGCGCGCCGCCGGTAGCCGCGGTGATGAAGCCGCCCGCCGCAATGATGCGATCGAAGGCGCTGCGATCCACGCACAGATCCTTCACCACCGGAAACGCCTTCACGCGCCAGGGCTCCACAAAAATCGTCGAGCCATCGGCGAAGCTGCGCATGTGGAGCTGGCACGTCGCCGTGCCCTGATTGGGCCCGTGTGCCATCCCGTCGATCATCATCGCGCAGCTGCCGCAGATGCCCTCGCGGCAATCGTGATCGAAGGCGACCGGCTCCTCGCCGCGCAACGTCAGCTCCTCGTTGACGACGTCCATCATCTCGAGGAACGATGCCTCGGGGCTGATGTCCATCGCCTTGTACTCCACCATCTTCCCCGGCGAGCTCGGGCCCGCCTGCCGCCAGACGCGCAAGGTGACGTTCATTTGTAGCTCCGCTGCGCGAGATGCACGTACTCGAACTCGAGTGGCTCCTTGTTGAGCACCGGCGCCTTGCCGTCGCCGGCGAACTCCCACGCGGCCACATAGGCGAAATGCTCGTCGTCGCGGAGCGCCTCGCCGTCCGGCGTCTGGAATTCCTCGCGGAAGTGCCCGCCGCACGATTCCCGGCGATGCAGCGCGTCGAGACACATGAGCTCCGCGAGCTCGAAGAAATCGGCCACGCGCCCAGCCTTCTCGAGCGCCTGATTCAGCGTGTCCGCGCTTCCCGGCACGTTCACATCGCGCCAGAACTCCTCGCGCAGCTTCGGAATTTTCTCGAGAGCCGTCTTGAGCCCCGCTTCGTTGCGAGCCATGCCGCAGTACTCCCACATGATGCTGCCGAGCTCACGATGGAACGAGTCCACCGTGCGCGATCCCTTGGTCGCGAGAAAGCGCTTCGTACGCTCGGCGACGCCGGCTTCTGCTTCGCGAAAGGCAGCGTGCGTCGTGTCCACTGGCGCGAGCTTTCTCGACGCGAGATAGTCCGCGATCGTGTTCGAGATGATGAAATAGCCGTCGGCGAGCCCCTGCATTAGCGCGCTAGCGCCAAGTCGGTTCGCGCCGTGGTCCGAGAAGTTCGCCTCGCCGATGACGTGGAGCCCGGGGATCGTGCTCATGAGATTGTAGTCCACCCAGAGCCCGCCCATCGTGTAGTGCACGGCTGGATAGATGCGCATCGGCACCTTGTACGGATTTTCATCCGTGATGCGCTCGTACATCTCGAAGAGATTGCCGTATCTCTCGCGGATCGCATCCTCTCCCAGTCGCGCGATCGACGCCGCGAAGTCGAGATACACGCCGAGCCCCGTCGGCCCCACGCCGCGCCCCTCGTCGCAGACGCGCTTGGCGGCGCGCGACGCGATGTCCCGCGGCGCGAGATTGCCGTAGCTCGGGTACATGCGCTCGAGATAGTAGTCGCGCTCCGTCTCCGGAATCGTGTCGGGGCGGCGCTTGTCGCCCTTCGCGAGCGGCACCCACACGCGCCCATCGTTGCGCAGCGACTCCGACATGAGCGTGAGCTTGGATTGATACTCGCCGCTCTTCGGGATGCACGTCGGATGGATCTGCGTGTAGCACGGATTCGCGAACGCCGCGCCGCGCTTGTACGCGCGCCAGATCGCGGTCGCGTTCGACCCCTTCGCGTTCGTCGACAGGTAGAAGACGTTGCCGTAGCCGCCCGTGCCGAGCACCACGGCATCGGCGGCGTGCGACTCGATCGCACCGGTGATGAGGTTGCGCGTCACGATCCCGCGCGCGACGCCATCGATGACGACGACGTCGAGCATCTCGGTGCGCGGATACATGCGCACGGTGCCCTTCCCGATCTGACGCTCGAGCGCCTGATACGCGCCGAGCAGGAGCTGCTGTCCGGTCTGGCCGCGCGCGTAGAAGGTGCGCGAGACTTGCGCGCCGCCGAAGGAGCGATTGGCGAGCAGCCCGCCGTACTCGCGCGCGAAGGGCACGCCCTGCGCCACGCACTGGTCGATGATGTTCACGCTGATCTGCGCGAGCCGATAGACGTTCGCCTCGCGCGAGCGGAAGTCGCCGCCCTTCACCGTGTCGTAGAACAGGCGATAGATGGAGTCGCCGTCGTTCTGGTAATTCTTCGCTGCATTGATGCCGCCCTGCGCCGCGATGCTGTGCGCGCGGCGCGGTGAATCCTGAAAGCAGAAGCACTTCACGTTGTAGCCGAGCTCCGCGAGCGTCGCCGCACCGGCGCCACCCGCGAGTCCGCTTCCGACCATGATGACCGTGTATTTCCGCTTGTTCGCGGGGTTCACGAGCTTCATGTCGAAGCGATGCGAATCCCACTTTTCCTCGAGCGGCCCCGCGGGCACGCGCGCGCGCAACTCCATCGTCACTGCACCAGGTGGAAGTACACGGCCACGGGCACGAGCGTGAAGCCGGCCCAGACGATGATCGCGAGCGCCATCGCCACGGGGCGCTTGAACGGATCGAGTCGCCCGCGCTCAAAGCCCAGCGTGCGCACCGAGCTCCACAGGCCGTGATAGAGATGCAGGCCGAGGAAGATCATCGCGATCACGTACGCCAGCGTCACCCACCAGATGTGGAAGCTCGCCAGCGCATTGCCGTACACATCGCCTTCAACGAGCGGCGCCGGCTGCAGCGTGAGCGTCGTGAAGTGCAGAATGTGCAGCAGAATGAAGAGCGCCAGCAGAACGCCACCCACGCGCATCGTGCGTGAGCCGATCGTCGCCGCCTGCAGCTCACGCTTCGCGTACGCCACCGGCCGCGCGGCGCGATCGAGCATCGTGAGCTGATACGCGGAGACGATGTGCGCGATCACCGCGACGAACAGAATGACGCGCAGCACCCACAGCAGCTCGTTCGCCGGGCCGTGCAGGAACGCCGAGTACGTGTTCAGTTTGTTGGCGCCTTCGAAGATCTGGAGGTTCCCCGCCATGTGCAGCAGGACGAAGCCGACCATGATCAGCCCCGACACCGCCATCACGATCTTCTTGCCGACTGTGCTCGCAAAAAAGCCTGGTCGTGTCACCGAGCGATCACAGCGTAACGGCCGACATCGGCTCGCGGACGGCGTCGGCGCTCTTGGCGAGCGCTGCGCGCTCGTCGTCGGTGAGCGAGACCTCGAGGATCTTCTCGAGCCCTGCTCTGCCGAGCTTGCACGGAACGCCGAGGAAGATCCCCGACTGCCCGTACTCGCCAGTGAGCCAGGCGGCGCAGGGCAGAATGCGCTTCTGATCGAAGGCGATCGCCTCGCACATCTGCACAACGGCCGACGATGGCGCGTAGTAGGCCGATCCGGTCTTGAGGTACTTCACGATCTCGGCGCCGCCGGTGCGGGTGCGATCGATGATCGCGTCGAGCTTCGCCTTGTCGAGCAGCTGTGTGATCGGAATGCCGCTCACTGAGGTGTAGGACAGGAGCGGCACCATCGTATCGCCGTGCCCACCGAGCACCATCGCCTGAATGTCGCGCACGGAGACGTCGAGCGCCTCGGCGAGGAACGAGCGGTAGCGCGCCGTGTCGAGGACGCCCGCCATGCCGATCACGCGCTCGCGCGGAAAGCCCGTCGTCTGCATCGCGACCCACGACATGACGTCGAGCGGATTCGAGACGACGATGACGATCGCGTTCGGCGAGCTGGCCTTCACGTGTTGGGAGACCTGCTTGACGATGCCGGCGTTCGTGTTGAGCAGATCGTCGCGCGACATGCCGGGCTTGCGGGCGATGCCGGCGGTGATGACGACGATGTCCGAGCCTTCGGAGGCTGCGTAGTCGTTCGTGCCGATGAGCCGGGTGTCGTATCCCTCGATTGGCGCGGATTCCCAGAGGTCGAGCGCCTTCCCCTGTGGTACGCCGTCGATCACGTCAACCAACACCACCTGCTGCGAGAGCTCTTTCTCCGCGAGTCGCTGCGCCGTGGTCGCACCGACGTTCCCCGCCCCGACTACCGTGATCTTGTTCAGCATCCGCGTCGTTGTCCTCTGGAAGAAATCAGTAGAGGAAAGATATCCGCGGAGAGCACCGTACGAAATGGCCGCGCCGGCAAATGGCGCTAGATCAACCCCCAACCTCCGACAACGCGCGCAATCCGCCCACGCGCATTTGCAGCAGCGCGTGCTCTTTCGGCTTCGCCGCGAGCGCGCTCGCGTACAGCGGCGCGAGCGCCTCGCCCGCGCGCAACGCATCGCGAAAGTTCACTTCTTCCTCGCCGTACAAACACGTCCGCAGCCGCCCGTCGGCGGTGAGGCGCACGCGATTGCAATCGCCGCAGTACGTGTGGCTCATCGGCGTGATCACGCCCACGCTCCCCGGCGCATCGGCGAACCGATGGTATTTGGCAGGGCCGTTGCCGCGCGCCGGCCCCGCATCGGGGAGCAATGGTGCGATGCGAGAGAGCCGCGCGAGAATCTCATCGCTCGGCACCACGTGCTCCATCGTGAGACTCGCCATCTCGCCCACCGGCATCAGCTCGATGAAGCGCACATGCCACGGATGCTCGAGCGTGAGCCGCGCAAAGTCCTCGATCTCGTCATCGTTGATGCCGCGCATCACGACGGTGTTGATCTTCACCGGTCCCAACCCCGCGCGCTCAGCCGCCAGTGCCGCATCGATGGGCGAGAACGAGAGCGAGCGCCGCGCGATCTCCTTGATGCGATCCGCGCGCAGACTGTCCGCGCTCATGTTCACGCGATCGAGTCCCGCCGCCTTGAGCTCCGCGGACATCTCCGGGAGCTTCACGCCATTCGTCGACAGCGCGATGTCCTCGATCCCCGGCACCGCGCGCAGCATCGCGACGAGCGTCGACAGCTGCGGGCGGATCGTCGGCTCGCCGCCAGTGATGCGCAGTAGGCTTACACCGAGCGGCGCGAGCTGTCGCACGACTTCCGTAATCTCCTCGTAGGTGAGGATGCTCTCGCGCGGCAGCCAGGGCAGTCCCTCGAGCGGCATGCAGTACGCGCAGCGAAAGTTGCAGCGATCGGTCACCGAGATCCGGAGATACTCGATGCGCCGCCCGAATTGGTCGAGCGATCCCGCGATCACGTGCGATGCTCCGGCGCTGCGCTCTGCTGCGCGATGCCGCTCGCATTCACCCATTCGCTCGTGCCGTCGACGTATCCCTCGCGCTTGAAGATCGGAAGCCGCCGCTTCACCTCCTCGATCACGAAACGCGACGCTTCGTACGCCTGCCCGCGATGCGTATGCGCGACGACGATCGCGATGCTCGCGTCCCCGAGCTCGAGCGCGCCGAGGCGATGCTCCACCGCCAGATTCGCGATGCCGAACTTCGCCGCGCACTCGCTCGCGATCGCCGCCAGCTCACGCTCCGCCATCTCGCCGTATGCGCTGTACTCGATCCCTGTGACCGCGCGCCCGTCGTTCACCTCGCGCACCTGGCCGAGGAACACGAGCGTCGCGCCGTTCGCCGTATTCTCCACCTCGGCGAGCAGCGCGGCGACGTCGATCGCGCGGCGAACGATCGCGGTCCTGACGCTCATCCGCCGGCCACGGGAGGAATGATGGCCACTTCGTCGCCGCTCTCCACGCGCTGGTCCGCGCTCGCGTACGTGAGGTTCACCGCGACCAGCGGCGACACAGGCAACGCACTCCCGCCGGGGAGCGCACGCAGCTGCTCCACGATGTCGCGCACGGTCGCGGGTTCGGAGAGCGCCAGATTCACGCGTTCCGAGCCGAGTGCTTCGGCGTATGAGGCGAACAGCAAAGCGGTTACGGTCATTGATTGAAGGTTGTACCGCGACCTTCGGCGCGACAAGACATGTGTGTGCGCACGCCCGAGCTCGCACAAACGAAAAGCGCCCCATTCGTGAGTCACGAATTGGGGCGCCATCAGATTCGCGCGTGCGGTGTCAGGCCGGAAGATCCGAGAACGACGCCTCATCCTCTTCGGCAACGAGCGCGCGCAACTCCTTGCTGGGCTTGAACACAGGCACCGGGCGCGCGGATACCTCCACGGGCGAGCCGGTGCGCGGATTGCGCGCCATGCGCGTCTTGCGCTGCCGAATCTTGAACGTGCCGAAACCGCGCACCTCGATGTTCTTCTGTTCCTTCAGCGCGTCTTTGATTGCATCCAGAAAGGCGTCGACGACGCGCGCGCAATCCTTCTTCGAGATCATCGGTCCGGCTGTTTTCGATATCTGGGCCGTGACGTGCTCGACAAGGTCGGCTTTGGTCATTCGTAACCTCGGGTTGGCGATCGCCGAGTGGCCGATCGTGCGACGAAAGTATGACGTTAACCGTTGTGTGTCAAGCGTTTGGCTCACTAGGGGCCCCGCCGGATCGCACCGCGTTCATGAACTCTCCGAACAGCGGACGCGCGTCGTGAGGCCCTGGCGCGGCCTCCGGGTGGTACTGTACGGCGAAGATCGGCAGCTCACGGTGCCTGAGCCCCTCCACGGTCCCGTCGTTGAGATTCACGTGGGTCACCCGCAGCGCCGGCGCCCCAGGAATCCCCTTTTCGTCCCCGACCACAGCAAATCCGTGGTTTTGCGTCGTGATCAGCACGCGACCGGTATCGACTTCCCGTACCGGGTGATTTCCGCCGCGATGGCCGTACGGCATCTTCCACGTCTGCGCCCCGAAGGTAAGCCCCAAGAGCTGATGTCCCAGGCAGATGCCAAGTATGGGGATCTGCTTTTCAGCGAGCGTGCGAATGATTTTGGGGGCGTACTCGACGGCTGCCGGATCACCCGGCCCATTGGCGAGGAAGACGCCGTCGGGCTCGCCCTCCATCACAGCCTCTGCCGTCGTAACCGCAGGCACCACCGTCACTCGGCATCCATTCTCCGCGAAGAGTCGCAGGATATTGCGCTTGATCCCGTAGTCGTAGGCGATGATGTGCGACTTCGCCTTCGCGTCGCCCCACGTGTATCGCTCACGAGTGGAGGCGCGCGATGCGAGATCGAGTCCCTCCATCGAGGGACACGCTCCAAGCGCGGCTATCGTTTCCGCCGAGGGCGTATCGCCGTTTCCGATAACGCCGCGCATCACGCCGGCAGACCTCAGATGACGCGTGAGGCGACGGGTGTCAACCTCTTCGAGGATTGGCACTTGCGCATCGCGAAGCCAGCTCCGCAGATCGCCGGTCGCGCGCCAATTCGAGGGGTGATTCGTGAGCTCGCGCACCACGACGCCAGTCACCTGCGGCTTCCCCGACTCCGGGTCTTCCGTGTTCACGCCGTAGTTGCCGATCATCGGCGTCGTCATGACGACGATCTGATCGCCGAATGACGGATCGGTGAACACTTCCTGATAGCCCGTCATGTTCGTCGTGAACACCACCTCCGCCACGCGCTCGACCTCTGCGTCGCGACGTACCCCGCGAAAAAGGGTTCCGTCCTCTAGGAGGAGGAACCCGGCTCTCGTGCTCGATGACATCACGATCCTACTTCGGCGGATTCTTGGTCGGTGGTGCCGCGGGCGCAGTCGCCGGAGCAGGTGCAACCGGCGTGAGCGGCACGGCCGTTGGCGCATTCGCCGGCGCGGGAGCCGCAGGCGCCGACTGCGTTTGGCGCGACAGCGGATCGAGCACCGACGTCGGGACGCGCGAGCGCGTGCCCATGATCTGCAGCACGAACGCGAGCACGAGGAAGAGCCCGCCGCCCCACCAGGTGATGCGCGTCAGCAGCGTCGCCGCCTGACGCGTGCCGACGAATGAGTCCGGTGACGAAGAAGCACCGCCAAAGTTGGCGGAAAGACCGCCGCCCTTGCCTGACTGCAGCAGCACCGCCGCGATCAGCACGAGGCTGTTGATGACGAGCAGGACGAGAAGAAAGGTGTACATCGCGCCGTATGAAGGTGGGGAGAGCTAAGTCTCAAAGCTTACGTCAGTTACGACACTCGGTCAAGTGCGCGCGATCGTCGCCCACGTCTCTGGATCGAGCGATGCGCCGCCAACGAGCAAGCCGTCGACTTCGGGCGCCGCGAGGAGCGAGGCCGCGTTGTCTTTCGAGACCGAGCCGCCGTAGAGAATCGGGATGTCGAGGTTCCGGTGCGCGACCACTTCCTTGAGCGCGCGGCGGATCGCCGAGTGCACGGCGGTCGCATCATCGGGTGTCGCGGTGCGTCCGGTGCCGATGGCCCACACGGGCTCGTAGGCGACGGCAATCTGCGCGACCTGCGCCGGCGTCAGTCGGCTGATCCCGGCTTTCAGCTGCCGCAGCACCACCGCCTGCGTCGTGTTGCGGTCGCGTTCCTCGATCTTTTCTCCCACGCAGAGCACGACAGTGAGCCCCGCCTTGAACGCGGCCGCGCACTTCTTCGCGGTGATCTCGTCGCCCTCGCCGAAGGTGTGCCTGCGCTCCGAGTGTCCGACGAGCGCGACCGTCGCTCCTGCATCGCGCGCCATTGGCGCGGCGTTCTCACCGGTGAACGCGCCCTTCTCTTCCCAATGGATGTTCTGCACGCCGAGCATGATGTCGTTGCGCTCGCGGAGCGCGAATCCGGCAACGACGAGCGAAATCGCCGGAGGGAAGATCATCAACGTGCGATCGTCGGTGCGCGGAAAGTGCTCGAGGAACGTCTTCAGGTACTCGCGCGTCTCCTGCGGGCCGAGATTCATCTTCCAGTTCGCGGCGAAGACGGGCTTTTTCATTCGATTCCTCTCTCCTCGAGCGCCGAGACGCCCGGGAGCTCTTTGCCTTCGAGAAATTCGAGCGACGCACCGCCGCCCGTGGAGACGTGACTCATCTTGCTTGCGAGACCGAGCTGCTCGACCGCGGCAGCGGAGTCTCCGCCGCCAACGATCGTTGTCGCGCCCTTCGCCGTGGCGTTCGCGAGTGCCATCGCCACCGCCTTCGTACCGGCGTCGAACGGCGGCTTCTCGAACACACCCATTGGCCCGTTCCACAGCACGGTCTTCGCTCGCCCAACCTCTTCGGCGAAACGCTTCGCGGACTCGGGCCCGATATCGAACATAGCCTCCTCCGCCGGAATCGCGTCACGCGGCACGGCCTTGCCCTGCGCGCCCGCATCGAGCGACGGCGCGACGAGCGCATCGACGGGGAGCACGAGCTTGTCGCCGGCGCGCGAGAGCAGCGTCTTTGCCATCTCCACGCGATCCGCCTCGACGAGCGACTTCCCCGTCTCGAGCCCCATCGCCTTGAAGAACGTGCACGCCATCGCGCCGCCGATGAGGAGCTTGTCGACCTTCGGCAGGAGCGCCTCGATCACATCGATCTTCCCCGAGATCTTCGCGCCGCCGAGAATCGCGACGAAGGGGCGCACTGGCTTCTGGAGCGTGTCGCCGAGGTACTTCAGCTCGAGCTCCATCAGCAGCCCGGCGACCGCAGGCTTCAGATAGTGCGCGACGCCCTCGGTGGACGCGTGCGCCCGATGTGCCGAGCCGAATGCGTCGTTCACGTAGAGATCGCCGAGCTCGGCCAGCGCGCGCGAGAGGCGCTCGTCGTTCGTCTCCTCCCCGCCGAGGAAGCGCGTGTTCTCGAGGAGCAGCACCGAGCCGGGTTTTGCATCGCGCGTGGCGCGTTGCGCCTCGTCGCTGTCGGTGGTTTCGACGAAGCCGACGGGACACTCGAGCAGCGTCGCGAGATGCTTCGCAACCGGCTCGAGGGTGTACTTCACGTCTGGCTTTCCCTTCGGCCGGCCGAGGTGCGAGAGAAGCACGACGCAGGCGCCGCGGCCGAGCAGCATTTCGATGGTCGGGAGCGCGGCGCGGATGCGCGTGTCGTCGGTGACGCGATCGCCTTCGATCGGCACGTTGAAGTCCACGCGCACGAGCGCACGCTTGCCGCGCAGCTGTGCGTCAGTGAGATCTCGAATCGTCTTCTTGGGCATCAGACTGATCGATCGACTCGTCTCGAGTAGCTCCAGAACGACCACGCGATCGCGGCCGTCCCGGCGAGCATGATGACGATGGCGACGCGCGACATCTGCCAGTACGTGTCGAAGTAGCGCATCGACGCGATCCCCTTCGGGATGACGAGCTGCTTCGTCGCGAGGTTGTGCATGCCGAACCAGGCGTAGAAGTACAGCCCGGCGCCGGCGAGCAACACGAGCATCGCGATCACGTCTCGCACACGATCGGCGCGCGTCACCACGCGGCTCACAGTCGCGCGCCGATGAAGCGGAGCAGGTCCACGCAGCGGGACGCGTATCCCCACTCGTTATCGTACCAGCCACACACCTTCACGAGCGTGCCGTCGACGACATTGGTGGTCTTCGCATCGAGCGTGACGGAGAACGGGTTGCCGGTGTAATCCACCGACACGAGCTCCTCATCGGACACCGCGACGATGCCCTTGAGCGGACCGTCGGCGGCCGCGCGGAAGGCGGCGTTGACCGCGTCGATCGTCGTCGCGCGCTCCACCTCGACCACGAGGTCGGTGAACGACACATCCGGCGTCGGCACGCGCACCGAGATACCGTCGATCTTTCCCTTCACTTCCGGAATGACGAGCCCCGTGGCCTTCGCGGCGCCGGTGGTGGTCGGGATCTGCGAGAGCGCGGCTGCGCGCGCGCGGCGCAGATCCTTGTGCGGAAGATCGAGAATGTTCTGGTCGTTGGTGTAGCTGTGGATCGTCGTCATCGACGCGTGCTTGAAGCCGAAGCTGTCGCGCACGATTTTCACCATCGGCGCCACGCAGTTCGTGGTGCACGAGGCATTCGAGATGATCGAGTGCTTCGCGGAATCGTACAGCTTCTCGTTCACGCCGAGCACGATCGTGATGTCCTCGCCGGTGGCCGGTGCGGAGATGAGCACCTTCTTCGCGCCGCCCGCGACATGCTTCGCCGCATCCGCGGCCTTGGTGAAGCGCCCCGTGGACTCGAGCACGATGTCGACGCCGAGCTTCTTCCACGGCAGCGCAGCCGGATCCTTCTCGACGAGGACCGCGATCTCATCGCCGTCGATCTCGATCGAGTTGGCGTTGGCGGACACGTCGCCGTCGTAGATGCCGTGCACGGAGTCGTACTTGAAGAGGTGCGCGAGCGTTTTCGTGTCCGTGAGATCGTTCACCGCGACGATCGTTACGTGCGCCACGTTCTGCTCGCGCAGCGCGCGCACAACTTGCCGTCCAATGCGGCCGAAGCCGTTGATGCCAACGCGAATTGCCATTGCTGTTAATGCTCCTGTCAGTGTGCACGGTCGCCAGCGGCCGGCGCCCGTCCAAAGGTCACGATGCTGATGATTCGCGCGCCGCTCTCGAACAACGCGGTCGCGCATTCGGAAAGTGTCGCGCCGGTGGTGACGACGTCATCCACGAGCACGACGTGCGCGCCTTTGAGGCGCTCCCGCGCGTTTCGGGTCGCACGAAACGCGTCCGAAACGTTGCCCCGTCTCTCCTCCGGTGTCAACCGCGTTTGCGTGGCAGTTGCACGTGCGCGCACCACGCAATCAGAGACGAACGGGACCCTCCAGCGTGACGCCAGCGCGCGCCCGAGCAGCGCGCTCTGATTGAATCCGCGCTCGCGCTCGCGCGTGGGCGCCAGCGGCGTCGCCACCACCATACTTCGCTCGGCTACCACATCCCGCGGCCACGCGAGCCGCGCCATGCGCTCCGCCATCCCTTCGGCCACGCCCACCCAGCCGGCGTACTTGAGCGCGTGCACGATCGCGCCGGCGGTCCCGCCCGGGATCCAGTAGGCGGAGCGCGCCGCGCGCACGAAGGGCGGAAGCTGCTCGCACCAGCTGCACACGGGGCGCGATTGTGGATGCCCGCAGCGGTCGCAGCGCGGATGCGGGAGCTCGTGTGCGCGCGCCCAGCAGCGTCCGCACACGAGCGTCGTCTCGCCCGCGTCCATCGAGTGCTCGCACACCGCGCACGAGCGCGGAAGGAGCAGATCCGCGACGCCGCGCCACATCGCGCGCGCCTGCGCGCTCGCCTGCGCGCGCGCGCCCGAGGCGATCATCGCGCGCATCTCACGCATCCTTCGGCATTGTCACGGCGTCCCACATCACCGCGCGCGGCGCAGGGCGCGCGAACCACTTCTCGAAGGCAAGGGCGCCCTGCTCGATGAGCATTGGCAGCCCGTCGCTGGCGCGATGGCCGCACGCGAGCGCCGCGCGCACCCACGGCGTGTCCCCGCGGCGGTACACCAGATCGATCACGGCAGACTTGTAGGAGAGCGACTCGATCGGCACCGGGAACGCGTCGTCCTCGAGTCCTGACGCGCTCGCATTCACGACGAGCACGGCGCCCTGCACCGCATCCTCGGCCGTCTCCGCCGTGCGCGTCACGACCGGGAATCTCGACGCGAGCCGCGCGAGTCGCGTGTGGCTGCGATTGTAGAGCGTTACCTCGCACCCTGGCCACCGCTCGATGGCCGCGAGCGCCGCCGCCGCCGCGCCGCCGGCACCCAGCAAAGCGATGCGACCGCGCGGCAGCCCATCCATCGTGCTCTTCACGAGCACTTCGAAGCCGCCCACATCGGTGTTGTCGCCGACGAGAATGCCCTCGTCTTCGCCATCGCGCTCGATCCAGAACGTGTTCACCGCGCCCACGCGCTCGGCCAGCGGCGACATGCGGGCGCACAGTGCCGCTGCCGCTTCCTTGTGCGGGATCGTGATGTTGCCCGCCGCATTATCCTCGGCCAGAAGCGTCAGGACGTGCGCGAGATCGGGCGCGGCGACCTCGATTGCTTCATAGGTGAGCGGAATGCCTTCGTTGCGAAGCGCGGCGTTCTGGAACGTGGGTGACAACGAATGACTGACGGGATTGCCGAGCAGGACGAGGCGGCTCGGACCCGCAATCATGAGACGCCTGGTGCTCGCTCCGCGGCGAGACGGTCGAAGGCGCGCCGGATCTCGCGATCGAGCTCGTCGAACGTCTCGCGATAGAGGCCGAGGTCGCCGCCGAACGGATCGCCGATGGGGCGGTCTGTCGAGCCGCGCGAGCCATAGGAGGTGAGCAGGAAGGTGCGTCCCTTGCCGCCGATCGCCTCGACGCGCTCGAGGTGATGCGGCCCCATCGCGAGCACGAGCTCGTACCCCTCGAGCAGCTCGCGCGTGAGCAGGCGCGCGCGATGCGGGGAGAGATCGACGTCGTGCTCGAGGCACACGAGGAGCGCGCCGTCAGAGGCGGGCGCGCCATCCCAGGCGGCCGTGCCGGCGCTGCCGATGTCGAGCGTGAGATTCCGTTCGGATGCGATGCGCCGCGCCAGATACTCGGCCATGACGCTTCGACAGGTATTTCCCGTGCAGACGAAGAGCACACGCATGGGACTCACAGATCTCCAATGAGGTCCGGCACGCTTTCCCGCAACGTCGCGGAGGAGATGGCGCCTGGGCGAATGACGCGCGCCCGCGCACCCATGCAATCTACTACGGTCGACGGTGGCGACGGGATCAATCGCCCGCCATCGAGCACCCGAAGCTTCCCGCGCCCGATCTCGGCCCGCCACTGCTGCTCGATTTCAGCGGCCGTCATGGCAGGCGGAATGCCGGGGCGATTGGCGCTCGTGGAGGTGAGCGGTTCGCCGTACGCCTTGAGCAGCCGCGCGAGGTTCGGGTGCGAGGTCCAGCGCACCGCGACGCCGCCCTCGGGGCCGCGCAGGCGCTCCGGAAGCCGCCGTTCGCCGCCGCCGAGCACCAGCGTGAGGGGCCCGGGCCAGTGGCGCGCAGCGAGCCGCGACGCGTAGCCGGTGAGGCGCAGATCGAGGCGCGTCACCATCTCGCTCGAGGCCACGAGGATGAGAAAGGGCTTACCCGCCGGCCGCCCCTTCATGTTCACGAGCGCCTCCACCGAATCGTGATCGGTGGCGCCTCCGAAGCCGTACACGGTCTCGGTGGGATAGGCCAGGACTTTTCTGGCTGCGAGATGCGCCACGGTGCCGTTGATGGACGCATCCACCTCGGCGGGCGACCAAAACGGGACGACGAATGGTTCGGTGCTCATCGAACCAATTTTACGAGTGCGTCGACGCGCGCGAAGTCCTCGTCGGTGGTGACCTTCATTCCAGTCGCGCTCCCCTCGACGATCACGACGCGCGCGCCAATGCGCTCGCAGAGCGCGGCGTCGTCCGTCGCCTGCACGCGATCGGCCTTCGCGCGGATGTACGCTTCTTCGACCATCGCGCGCGGAAAACCCTGCGGCGTCTGCGCGTGGAAGAGACGCTCGCGATTTGGTGTGCGCACGATTGCCCCGCTTTCGTCGACTTCCTTCATTGTGTCGATGGCGGGGAGCGCGGGGACCGCGCCCACGCCTTCGCGCGCCTTCGCGATGACGCGTTCGATCGTATCGCTGTCCACCATCGGCCGTGCGGCGTCGTGCACGAGGACGATCTTCACCTCGGGGGGAAGATCCTCGAGCCCGTTGAGCACCGACTCGCCGCGCTCGCGACCGCCCACTGAGACGAGCAGCCGCTCGATGTCGCACTGGAAGAGCCACGGCGGCGGATCGCCCGCGTGGCTCTTCGGCAGCACGCACACGACCATCGCCACGTCGGCGCGCTCCATGAAGCGCTGCACGCTGTGCAGCAGCATCGGCTTCCCCGCAACCCAGCGAAACTGCTTGAGCTCCGAGCCCGCCGTGCGCGAGCTCGCGCCCGCAGCGACTATCACGACGCCCACATCGCGCGCGACATCGCTCATGCGAAAATCTTCTCGAGCAACTCGCGCACCGTCTGCACGCCCACGCACTTGAGTCCCTTCGGCACGCGCTTCGGGATGCTGCGCTCGGCGAGATAGGCGACGCCCATCCCCATCTTCTCCGCCTCCGCGAGTCGCCGCTCGGCCTGCGACACCGGACGGATCTCGCCCGCGAGACCAATCTCGCCGAGGAGAATGGCATTCGCCGGCAGCGCCCGATCGTACACGCTCGACGCCAGCGCCGCGGCAATCGCGAGATCGCCGGCGGGCTCCTGCACCTTCAATCCGCCGACGACGTTGACAAACACGTCGAGCTGCGCGAAGGACAGCCCCGCGCGCTTCTCGAGCACTGCGAGCAGGAGCGCGAGGCGGCGCCCATCGTAGCCGGTGGCGACGCGCTGCGGCGTGCCGAACCCGGCCTTCGCCGCAAGGCCCTGCACCTCGACGAGTAGCGGCCGCGTCCCTTCCATGAGCGCGGTCACGGCGGTGCCCGACGCGCTCGCGTGTCGATCGCCGAGGAAGAGCTCCGATGGGTTCGCGACGGGAATGAGTCCGCCGGCGGTCATGCGAAAGACGCCGATCTCGTCGACGCCGCCGAAGCGATTCTTCGTGGCGCGAAGCACGCGCTGGTCGAGAAAGCCTTCGCCCTCGAAGTACAGCACCGTGTCGACGATGTGCTCGAGCGTCTTCGGCCCCGCGATGCCGCCTCCCTTCGTCACGTGCCCTACGACGAACACCGCCGTCCCCGATTCCTTCGCGAATCGCATCAGCCGCGCCGCGCACTCGCGCACCTGTCCAACGTTGCCGGGCGCGCCTTCGAGCTCGTTCGTGAAGATCGTCTGGATCGAGTCGACGAACATCGCCTGCGGACGCATCGACGCGCCCGTCGCGAGGATCGTCTCGAGCTCCGTCTCGGCGATGAGCTCCACGCTCTCCGACGATTCGGCGAGGCGATCCGCGCGCAGCTTCACCTGCAGCGGCGACTCTTCGCCCGAGATGTAGAGCGCGCGATGTCCCTGCTGCGCGAGTCTCGCTGCGACTTGCAGGAGGAGCGTCGACTTGCCGATGCCGGGCTCGCCGCCGATGAGCACCATCGATCCCGGCACGATGCCGCCACCGAGGACGAAGTCGAATTCATCGATGCCGGTGTTCCAGCGCGGCGTGTCGGCTGCGCGCAGATCGCCGAGCCTCATCGCGACGGCGGCGTTGCCATTGCCGGCGAGCGACGGTCCGGCGGCGCGAGCGCGCCCGGCGGCGGTGGCAGGGCGCGCAGCGACGATCTCCTCGACGAGCGTGTTCCACTCGCCGCACGTGTCGCACCTCCCGGACCACTTCGGATGCTCGGCGCCGCACTCGGTGCAGCGATAGGTCGTGCGCGACTTGCTCTTCACGCGCTACCCATGGTTTCGCGCGCGCAACATCCCGCGCGCGCATCTGTCCAAGGCGCGCATCATCACTGCTGTCGTGGAGCCGTGTAGTTCTCGAACCGCGTATACGCCTTGTGAAAGAAGAGATTCACGAAACCGATCGGTCCGTTGCGCTGCTTGCCGATGATCACCTCGGCGCGCCCTTCGAGCGAGTTGCCGTCCTTGTCCGTGGGCCCGTCATACACTTCCTGGCGGAAGATGAACATGACGAGATCGGCGTCCTGCTCGATTGCTCCCGATTCACGAAGATCGGAGAGTTGCGGGCGATGGTCGCCCGCGCGCTGCTCGGGCGCGCGCGAGAGCTGCGAGAGCGCGATCACGGGCACCGACAGCTCCTTCGCGAGTGCCTTGAGCGAGCGCGAGATCTGGCTGATCTCCTGCTGGCGGCTCTCGGAGCTCGCGGGCCCCTGGATGAGCTGCAGATAGTCGATGACGATCATGCCCACGTCCTGATCGGCCTTGAGGCGTCGCGCTTTCGAGCGAATTTCGAGGAGCGAGATGCCCGCGGTGTCATCGATCCAGATCGGCGCGCCGCTCAGAATTCCCGCCGCGCGAGCGAGGCGCGAGTAGTCTTCGTCGCGCAGCAGCCCTTTGCGCATCTTCTGCGCATCCACGCGCCCTTCGGCGGTGAGCATACGCTGCACGAGCGACTCCTTGCTCATTTCCAGCGAGAAGACCGCGACGGGGGTGTTTTTCTCGATGGCTGCGTACTGCGCGATGTTGAGCACGAGCGCGGTCTTTCCCATCGACGGGCGCGCGGCGACGATGATGAGATCGGCGGGCTGGAAGCCGGAGGTGAGCTCGTCGAGATCGGTGAAGCCGCTCGCGACGCCGGTGATCGTCTTGCCGCCGCGCTGCAGCGCCTCGATGCGCTCCATCGTCGGCCACATCAACTCCTTCACGCGCGTGAAGCCCTGCAGCCCGCGCTGCTGGCTCACCTGGAATATCTTCTGCTCCGCGTCGTCGAGCAGCTCTTCGGCCGTCGCGCGCCCCTGGAACGCCTCGGTGATGATCGTGGTGGAGGTCTCGATGAGACGGCGCAGCAGCGCCTTTTCCTTCACGATCTTCGCGTGGTATTCGACGTTCGCACTCGTCGGCACCGCGTCGATCAGCTCGCCGATGTATTCCTTGCCGCCGGACGCATCGAGCTCGCCGCGCCGCAGGAGCTCGTTGCCCAGCGTGACGGGATCGACGACTTCGCCGCGCTGCGAAATGGCGATCATCGCGCGGAAGATCCGGCGATGGCGCTCATCGTAGAACATCGTGTCGTCGACATGCTCACCGGCGCGGAGGATCGCGTCGGTATCCATGAGCATGGCCGCGATTACCGCCTGCTCAGCCTCGGGCGAGCGGGGAGCGGTGCGATCGCGAAACGGGTCACGCGCTGGCGCTGTCGAGGATTCTTCGAGCGAGCTGGACATCTTCCCATGTTGGCCGCTTCCACGCCGGATTGCGGAGCAGCGCGGCCGGATGATAGGTGACGATCACGGGAATGCCGTGATAGCGGTGAACCGAACCGCGGAGCTTACCGATCGACAGCTTGGTCTCGAGGAGCGACTGCGCGGCGAAGGTGCCGAGGGCGAGAATGACTTTCGGGGCAACGAGCTCGACTTGCCGAACGAGGAACGGGCGACAGGCGCTCACCTCTTCCGGAAGCGGATTTCGATTCCCCGGCGGCCGGTGTTTCAGGACGTTGAGGATGAAGACCTCTTCCCGCGACAAGTTAACCGCCTGAAGAATCTTCGTCAGTAGCTGCCCAGCCTGGCCGTAGAAGGGGCGCCCGGTAGCGTCTTCCTGGGCCCCTGGGGCCTCTCCGATGCACATGAAGCCCGCGTGCGGGTTCCCTTCGCCAGGGACAGCGTTGGTGGCCGTGCGGGCGAGATCGCAGCGCGTGCAGCGCTTGATGAGCTCCGCGAGCTGCGCGAGGTCGGTGGCAGCGCCAATGTCCCCGGCAATCGCTTCGCGCACCGCAGAGCCGACGACGAGGCCGGCCCCGGGTGCGGTGTGCGGCGCATCCGACGGCACGAGTGGCTCGGCCGCGACCTGCTGGTCGAACGGCGCCGAGCGCGGTGGACGAGGCGCGGACTCGGGCGCCGGCGCTGCGTCCGCCGCGCGCAGCGCCTCCCGCCATCCAGTCGACGCCGGCTCGCCCACCGAGCTGCGTCCCTCGGACTCGGCTACGAGCGGCCTCTCGCGCTCCACAGGCGCCCTGTGCCCGCCGCGCTTGATGCCGACGAGCTTCATCACCTCTTCCACGGAGAGACCGTCGAGCACCAACTCCGTCTCGCCCATTTCGCGGCGCTGCTCGAGATAGCGCCGGAGCAGGTCCTCAGCGCTCACGGAGACGCGCCTGCACGCGATCCAGGATGATGTCGGCGAGCTCGCGCTTGAGCATGAGCGGCACGTCCTCCGCGCTTCCATCGCGGCCGAGGATCGTGACGCGATTCGTGTCGACGCCAATTCCCGCATCCGGCTCGAGCGCATCGTTCAGCACGATGAGGTCGAGCGACTTCGAGTCGAGCTTGTGCCGCGCGTTTGCGACGCCGTCGTTCGTCTCGAGTGCGAAGCCGACGCGCACGGAGCCCGCGCGCATGTGCGGCACGCTCTCGCGCAGAATGTCTTGCGTGGGCGCGAGCTCGATCGTCGATGCGTCGTTTCCCTTTTTGATTTTGGCGCTCGCCACTTCGGCCGCGCGAAAGTCTGCGGGCGCGGCAGCCATCACGAGCACGTCCGCCGTCGCGACCGCGGCGTTCACCGCGTTCGACATCTCCTCGGTGGTCTCGACGTGCACGACCTTCGGACCCACGGGCAGCGCGACCTCGAGCGGTCCGGCGATCAGCGTGACGTTGGCACCGCGTCGCCACGCGGCCGCGGCGAGGGCGACGCCCATGCGGCCGCTGCTGCGATTGGAGAGCACGCGCACGGGATCGACGAGCTCGCGCGTGGGTCCGGCCGTGACGACGACGTTGCGTCCCGCGAACGATGCGTCCTCGAGCAGTCGCGCGACGTGCGCGACGATGGTCTCGGGTTCGGGCATGCGCCCCTCGCCACTTCCCTCACCCGCTGCGAGCGGGCCGATCTCGGGATCGAGCACCGAGTAGCCGATCTCGCGCAGATGCTCCGCGTTGCGCTGCGTTTGCGGATGCGCCCACATGCGATCGTTCATCGCGGGGACGAACAGCACGCGCGCCTCGGTGGCGAGAAGGACCGCTGCGAGCAGATCGTCCGCGCGCCCCTGCGCCGCGCGGGCGCAAAAGTCAGCCGATGCAGGCGCGACGACGACGGCGTCAGCGGAGCGCGCGAGCTTGATGTGGTCGAGCGCGTGCCCCTGGGCAATCAGCGCCGTGTGCACCGGGCGCCCCGTGAGCGCCTCGAAGGTGAGCGGTGCGATGAACTCCGTGGCTGCTCGCGTCATCACGACATCCACGGCCGCGCCTTCCTGCGAGAGAAGGCGCGCGAGCCACGCCGATTTGTAGCTGGCGATCCCGCCCGTGACGCCCAGCAGGATGCGGCGGCCTTCGAACGGTCTCACGAGTGTGCCGCTGTTAGCGGCCGCGTCGGGGCACGACGTGGTACTTGATCGACTCTTCGCTCGTGAGCTCCTCGAGCGCGCGCGTCGTGAGCTTCTTCTCGTGGATGTCCGAGCTCATGCGCGGAAACTCGTTGAGAATGCGCGCGTACTTCGCCGCGACGAGCACGCCGAGGTACTTGTTGGCCGCGTGCTTCGCGACCTCGATCGGGGTGAAAACCTGCATCTAGTGTTCCTCGTGTTGAGTGTCCAGCTCCAGTTCCAGCCGCTCGATAATCGAGCGCACATCTCGTTCGACGTTCTGCAACCGTTCCCTGCGCAGCCCCTCCGCATCGATGATGCGCGACACCATGGCGGCTGCTCGATTCTGATCATCGTTCACGACTACGTACTGATATCGTTGTACCGCCTGCAGCTCGACGAGTGCGCTCAGCAGCCTGCGCTTGAGCGTCTCGCGCGTTTCCGTTCCCCGCCCTCGCAGCCGCTCCAGCAAGACCTCGCCCGACGGCGGCAGCACGTACACGAGCACCGACTCCGGAAAGGCACTCCGGAACTGCATCGCACCCTGCACGTCGATGTCCATGAGCACGTGCTGTCCCAGCTTCATCACGCGCTCGACTTCCGATCGCAACGTGCCGTACAGATTCCCGTGCACTTCCGCGGCCTCGGCGAACTCGCCGCGCTGCTGCCGTGCCAGAAACTCCCCGGTGGACAAAAAATAATAGTCCTGCGCTTCCTTCTCATCGTCGCGCGGCGGACGCGTCGTGCACGACACCGAGTAGCCTACGTCACCGCGTATCTCGAGCAGTCTCTTCGCGATCGTCGTCTTTCCACCACCCGACGGCGCCGAGAGAATCACGGGGAATCGCTTCATTCCACGTTCTCCACCTGCTCGGCGATCCGCTCCAGCTCTTCCTTCACCGCGACGACGTCGTGCAGCATCGCCGCGTCCCTCGACTTGCTCCCCGTGGTGTTCGCCTCGCGGAGCATCTCCTGCAGCAGAAAGCCGAGTCGCTTGCCGACCGGCTCCTTCTTACCACTCGCGAGCGTCTCGCGAAACGCCGATACGTGCGACCGAAAGCGATCCACCTCTTCGCTGACGTCGAGCCGGTCCGCGAGCAACGCGATCTCCTGCGCGAGTCGCTGCTGATCCAGATCCACGCCGTTCGCCAGCTCCTTCACCGCCTTCACGAGCCGCTCGCGCTCCGCCACGAGCCGTGCCGGCGCCCGCTTCGCGATTCGATCGAGCGCGGCTTCCACCGTCGCGATCCGCTCCTCGAGCAGCGAGGCGAGCCGTGCTCCCTCGATCTCGCGCATCATCGTCAGCGCGTCGATCGCGTCGCCCGCCAGCTTCTGAACTTCCGCCGCCGTTCCCACCCCTTCCTGCTCAGGGTCGCCCGCGAGCACATCCGGAAAGCGGAGGATCGTCGCCAGGTCAACCGGACCGTCGAGCTTGTGTCGCTGTTGCAGCCCACGCAACAGCTCGGCGTACCGTGCCACCTTCTGCTCGTCGATTGCGGCCACGCCCAGCGCTGCGCGCTCGATCCGCACCGTCGCAGTGATGTGCCCGCGCGCGACACGCTTCCGGAGCTGCTCGCGAAGCTCGCCTTCCCACTGCGAAAGCGCGCTCGGAAGCTTGATGCTCGGATTGAAAAAGCGATGGTTCACCGTTCGCAGCTCGAGCGTCACCTGCTGCGATCCGATTGGGCCTTGGGCGGCCCCGAAGCCCGTCATGCTTCGTATCATGTGGAATCGTGTAAGTTATGACGGGACAACGATCTTGTCAATTCCAGAAGGACCAGCGAATGCCATACTCCAGGCGCTGGACCGGAAGCAGATAACCGTTCACCTGCTCCACCTTGGTAGGCGACATTCCCGAGTAGGAATTGAAGAAGATCGTGGCGTCGAGAATGTGGAATTCGATGCGCCCGACGATGGCGTGGCTGAAGATCGCCGCGATGCCGTTCGGGTCGGACAGCGATTCAGTGGCATCGGCGATCGGGAAGATCACATCCTGGCGGTATTCGTGGGCGATCCCCGCGATCAGCCTAAAGTGCTTGGACGGGAATCGCTGCAGCCACTGCGTGTCGATGTAGAGCTCCTCGTGCGACTGCAGCTGCGGCCGGTAGTAACCCGGGCTGTCCCAGCGCACGGCCCAGATGTTGAGCCCGATGTCGCGCCACACCTTCCCGCGGATGGACCCGTACGGTCCGGTGGCTGCCACCGTGGCCTTGGCCGTGTAGATCGTGTCGAAGGCGATCAGCCCGGGCACCACCGCCTGCGCCCGTCGCCAGATCCCCGCCGTGAACCACGCCTGATGGATCTTGAAGCCGGCCTCGAGCTTCGCGCTCAGCTCATCCTCGTCGCCGAACGCGGTTCCTCCGTGTCGTCGCGCGACTGTTCCGGCCACGGCGAAGAATGGCAGCGGCGTCAATCGCGCCGTGGCCTCTTCAGTAGAGCTGCTGTCGGCTCCTCGTCGCTCGGCGTACAGCGATAGCGCGAGCAGCTTGCGCTCGAAGCTTGCGCGCACTTCTGTCGCGCTCATGCCGCCCGTCTGCAGCTGGTGATATCGCTCGGCGCCACTCAGCCGGAATCCCCAACGCGTGAATCCGCCGGTGGCGATGTACTGCGTGCTCGTGCGTGTCGTGTCGGCGGTATCCGCCGGGAGACCGGCGAGTGCGCTGAAGGGGGAGTGTTCGGTGAAGTTCGAGTGCGCGACCATCGCCTGCACCCACACGCCGCTGTCGGGATCGCCGCGTCCCGCTCGGAGATACATGTCGACGCGCTTGCGGTCCTGCTCCGGAATCGAAGGCTCGAGGAGCGTATTGCCGATGTCCTGCTCACGTAAGTCGCGCGTGCGATCGGCGTGCATGTAGTAGCCGTCGAAGCTCCAATCCTTGTTCGCCCATCCGAGTCGTGCGAACAGCGATAGCTCGTTGCCGCCGCCCACAGTTTCATCCGACGACGTGCCGTAACTTTGCCCACCCACCTGCAACAGCTCTCCGTGCTGATAGCGCTTGCCGAAGAAGCCGCGATAGAGATTCGTGCGCTGATCGCCGGTGAGCACATCGATGCGTGTCGCTGGCGTGGTGCGCGTCACCGTCCACGAGCGGCAGTAGATGCGCAGCTCATCGGCGCCGCGCTCGATCGTCACCTGCTCGAGCGACCAGAGTTGCAGCTCGGCGAGATCGAGCGCGCCGCCGGCGCGCGGATCGAGATTGTCGAGCTCCATGCCGTCGAGAAAGATGCGCACGCGCCCCGGATTTCCCGCATACGCCGCGAATTGCGGCGACGCGATGTTGCCGGTCGTGAACGTCGTCACGCCGGGAACGAGCTCGAGCAGCTGCGTGAGCGTGAGCGCCCCCGACGCGAACAGCTCTTCGCGATTCCACGTGTACTGATCGCCGACGCCGAGCACCGGCGGCATCTCGGCGTGTGCAAGCGGCGCTTTGATCGTGTCCTTCGGGACCTTGACCGCCGTGTCGCCGGGGTGCAGGCCGGGCACGGACACGCTGTCACCGGTGGTGTCTGTTGGTGCCTTGGCTGAATCAGCGCGCACGCGCAACGTGTCGCCAGGCGCCGCGGTGGTCGGCGGCGGTTGCTTCGCGCGCGCGGAATCCGGATGCAGCGTCGTGTCGCGCTGCTGTGCGTGGGCGCCGCGCGCGAAGGCCAAGCCGAGCAGCGCCGCCACGCAGCCGCGCCGGAGCGCGGCGACGGAGCTCAGTGTGCCCTCCCCCGTACGAAATCCACGAAGAGGCTCACGGGCACGCCGGTCGGTCCCTTCGCGATGTATCCGAGGTCAGTTTCTGAATACGCCGTGCCCGCGATGTCGAGGTGCACCCACGGAAATGTTTCCGCGAATTCCTTCAGGAACATCGCTGCGGTAATCGCCCCGGCGGCGCGGCCGCCCGTGTTCTTGATGTCTGCGGCGTCGGTGAGAATCAGTTCCTTGTAGTCATCGAAGAGCGGCAGCTGCCATCCGGTGTCGCCCGAGCTTTGCCCGGCCTTGAGCACTTCGTCGACGAGCGACTGATCGTTGCCGAAGACGCCGCTCGCCGTGTGGCCGAGCGCGACGACGCATGCACCGGTCAGCGTCGCTGCATCGATGACGGCCGCGGGATCGAAGCGGCGCGCGTACGAGAGCACGTCCGCGAGCACGAGGCGACCCTCGGCATCGGTGTTCACGATCTCGATGAACTTGCCGAGATGACTCTGCACGACGTCGCCGGGATTCATCGCTTCGCCGGAGGGCATGTTCGTGGTGCTGCCGACGAGGCCGACGACGTTGATCGGGAGATTCAGCGCACCGATCGCATCCATCGCGCCGAGGACGCCAGCGGCGCCACACATGTCGAACTTCATCGCCTCCATTCCCTGCGCGGGCTTGATCGAGATGCCGCCCGAGTCGAAGCAAAGCCCCTTGCCCACGAGCACGATCGGCTTGCTGCCGGCCGGACCCTTCTTGTGCTCGAGCACGATGAGCTTCGGATCCTGCGGCGTTCCCTGCGCCACGGCGAGGAACGATCCCATCTTCTCCGCCTTCATCTCCGCGCGGCCGAGGACAGTGACGCCCATGCCGCGGCGCTTGGCGATGTCGCGCGCGGTGTTCGCGAGAAAGTCGGGCGTGCAGATGTTGCCGGGGAGCATGCCGAGTTGGCGCGCGAGATTGATCCCCTGGCCGATCGCGGCGCCGCGCTGCATCGCGGCATTCGCAGCGGCTTCATCGGAGACGAGAATCTGCGCGCTCTCGAGCGTCGGCTTGCGCTCGTCTTCAGGCGGAGCGCTGCGCGTGGTGGTGTATTCCCACGAGCCCACGGTGAGTCCGACGGCGACCGCCTCGATCGCAGCCTCGCTCTGCTCGTCGGAGAACCAGGTGAGCGACGTCGCGCCGATCTTGCGCGCCTGACGCGAAGCAACGCTGGCGGCGCGGCGAAGGGCGGCGACGATGCTCGCAGGCTTTCCTAGGCCTACGACGAGGACGCGTTGCGGGCCCGAGGTGCCGCCGGCGAGCAGGAGCGCCTCGTCGCGCGCACCGCGAAAATCCTTGCGGTCGAGCGAGCGCTTGAGGGCGCCGCCGAGTGCAGTGTCGACCGCCGATTGGGCGGGAGTGAGCGTCGCGCCCGAGGAGAGCGCGAGAACGAGGAGAGGCGCGTCGGCCGTGTCCGGCTGCGCGCGGCGTGCGGTGACCCGAAATTCCATCGATAGTGCTCCGAACGAAGTGCCCAAGGCGGGACTCGAACCCGCATGGCCCGAAAGCCACTGCATTTTGAGTGCAGCGCGTCTACCAATTCCGCCACTCGGGCGAGTGTGGTGCTACCCCAGTTCCGTGGATTCTACTCGTTTTCGGAGTGCATCGTGTGATGCGGCCGAACACGCGTTTACCGCGGCCCGTAAGGTTAGCATGGGCTACGGCTTTCGTCCACGCTGGCGTGTGGCGGAATCAGGAATTTTGTGTGGGCGATGCGCCCTTGCGGGTGTGCGAACGGAGGCCCGCGGCGTGACGGTCCGAGGAAGCGGAATGGCGCTGCCCCTCGTCTCTCGTGTGTACGCGACGAGCAACGTCGCAGTGCCGCGCACACTTTCTAAGAGGCGATTCTCTCGTGACTTTCGCGCCCGCCGCAACCGACTCAGATAAGCTCCGATTCGTCGCCGACGAGGTACTCGCCGGCCGTCACTCCGACCGAATCCCGCTCGAAATAGCATCGCTTCCACTTTCTCGTCGCACCACACTCCGAAGCGCGCTGTACGAGCTGGCAGCGGATGTGGAAGCGGAGCCTGAACCGACTGACTTCGAGCTGATCCCGACCACGCGGCCGAAGTACACGGTGCAGGAGTCGCGGGAAGTGCTCTATCTGCTGCGCGTGGCTGTTCGGTAGACTCGCCCGCGCATCGCTCGATGCGGGAAGCGTCCACGTGGCCATCCCTGTTTCTTGGGCGGCAACGTGGACGCTCTTCCATCAGACTCGATCAGGACTTTTGTGCTGGCCAGGAACCCTGTAGCGCGCGGTAGTAGGCGACGACGGCGCGTTTGCGGTAGAGGTACCACCAGGCGATCAGGGTGCCGATCGCGAGCTCGATGAGCACGAAGCGAATCTCGGAGCGATGGTCGCCACCCTTGTCCGTCCCGAATACGAGCATGACGGCCAATCCTAGAATCGGAAAGTAGGCCATCAGCAGTGGACGCGACCAGGGGCGCTCCCTGATCAACGCGAATGCCATCGCGCTGAGATAGAGAGCGAAGATCGGAATGGCGAGGAAAATGATGACTCCGCTCGTCCTGAAAAATTCCTCTTTCGTGACCGGCACGCCATTCACGCTGTACGTTCCGTAACCGAAGACCAACTGTGGCAACGCCACCACCGCACTAAACGCGAACATGGCTCCTGCCATGGTGAAGAACACCATCGCGATTCTCAACAGGATGGGCATCTCCCAACGCGTCACTCGCTTGGGGAACGGCGCGGGACTGGCGGCATCTTCCGATGGCGAAGTCGGTGATATCGGCGCGGTCATGTTCGACGCTGCGGAAGAGGTTATCGGGCGATTTCGGACGCCATTATGTACGTCACGGGACAGAGCCGCGAAAGGCCGCCGGATGCGCGTTGCCATCGACGAAAGCACCCCCTAGCTTCGCAACGAAGAGTACCGGAGGCGCGCGTGCCCGATCTCGTTCGAAGCGTCATCGCCGTCGTCGCAGGCTACGCAGCAATGGCCGCCGTCGTCATCGCGCTCACGGTGCTCGTGAAGCGGATCTCTCCCGAGTGGATGGGAGCCGGGCACGCACCGGCCGCGTCCTACGTGTACACGAATCTGCTGTACAGCTTTGGCGCGGCGATGATCGGTGGGTACCTCGCCGCAGTGATCGGCTCGCGCGCACCGCTCGCGCACGCCTGCGCGCTCGCGGTCGTCATCTTCATTCTCTCGATCGTCTCGTCCGCGCAGATCGGCGACCGTCAGCCACGATGGTACCAGGCCGCGCTCGCGCTCATCGGTCCGCTCGGCGCCGTGCTCGGAGGGTGGGTCAGCGCGAACAGCTGAGCGAGCATCGCATGGCCCAATGTCGGTCGTGCGCCTCATACGCCCACGATGCTCCGGCTCGAGCGAGAGCTGCTCTGCCGCCGCGAGCAGCACGCCGTCGATGCCGACGTACGTGAGAGAAACGTCGAGCTACCGATTAAAACCATTTAAGCGTTGGCGCGGTGACGGATTACACCTCCCGTCCATCCTAATGCGGATACGGATGTGTTTCGCGCTCGACGCGAATTTTCTCATTTCATGGAGCCAATGAAGTACTCGATTCCCATCTCGTCCGCCCGTCTGGCGCTCGTCGGCCTGCTCGCTATCGTCAGCGCCTGCGACAGTCGCGGTGACGCGACCGCACCATTCTCCAACGGCAGTCTGGTCCTGACCCTTACGGCTCCCAACGGCTCGACGCCATCGGTGACCGTCACTGGTCCCGATGGCTTTTCGCGCACGGTCTCCTCGACCTCTACTCTCCGGCACCTCGCCGCCGGGACCTACACGATCACGGCGGACTCGATTGTCACGCCGGGTACCATCGTCGGCTATTCAGTGGACACTGCCGCGATCACCGGGAGTCCGGTCGTCGTAAGCGCCATTGGATCATCATCGGCGACGGTCACCTATGCGTTCGCGCGACAGCACGGTGCACTGTGGCTCGCCAACTACGCCGAGACGCACGTGACCGGCTTCGCGCAAAGCCAGCTGCTCGCGTCGAGTTCGCCAACGGCAGCCGACACGATCGGGGCAGCGCAATTTCCAGGCGGCATCGCCTTCGCTTCGAATGGTGACATGTGGGTGTCGACGGACCACGCCGATTCGCTCAAGATGTTCACGCTGGCACAACGCAATGGGGCGGCTACCATCACTTCCCCAGCGCGCTCACTGATTAGCCCCGACCTCAGTTCACCCCAGGTGATGACTTTCGACAGTCACGGAAACCTGTGGGTCGCCGACGAGGACAATGGGTTGCTGGAGTTCACAGCAGCACAAGTCGCGAATGCCAGCAGCACGCCCGTCAACGCGAACGTGATCGTGACTGACACGTTTCCGCCGAGCACCGGAACATACGCAATCGTCTTCGACGCAGCCGGGAATGCGTGGGTCGGCGAGAACAACTCCGACAACATCGTGGAGTACACGGTGGACCAGCTCGCAGCTTCCGGTTCACCGACCCCACATGTTCGTCTCGGTGTCGATCAATCGACAAGGACGCGGATCGTCGGTGGCGCCGGTGCGACGCCAGGAAGCGCACGCGCGAGTAACCTGGTTGCCTTCGATCCCGTCGTCCCGCAGCCGCTGAACGATCCGGATGCGCTCGCATTCGACTCGCAGGGCAATCTCTGGGTGGCGAACTACATGAACCAGAGTGTCGTCGCCTACACTCCGGCACAGGTGGTGACGAGTGGCAATCCGACGCCGTTCATCACGATCAGCATTCCCGGCTCCAATCCGTTTGGAGTGGCGTTCGACAAGAGCGGTGGTCTCTGGGTCAGCGACGACTCCTCCGGTCGCCTGCTCGGCTTCACTGGCGCACAGATCGCCGCGAGCGGAGTGCCGACGCCCAACGTCGTTCTCACCGCAGGAGCATCGACCTCGATCTATGGGCCACAGCAGATCGCATTCGACGAACAGGTCGTTCTTCCGACGCCGGTAGTCGCAGGGTCGCGCGCGCCGTACCGAACCTTGCGAACTGCGCGCTCGGCGGTGCGACACAAGATCGGCAATCTGTAGTCATCGGACGCATCGAGCCACGACGATGAACAACGCGTCCCGTAGAATTTCTGCGGGACGCGTTGTTCATCATGCAGTGCTCGGCACTAGCGGTGCGTCAGCGCCCCATCCCGAGCGCCTTCACGATCGCCGCCTTCACCGTCACACGCGACTCGCTCGTCTCGGCGCGGCGCAACGTGGCCTTCCCGGCATCGCCGCCGATACGCCCCAGCGCGCGCGCCGCCGCGACGGCGAATAACGGATCGCCGTCGCTCAAATACTTCGTCGCGATCGCGATCGCCGGCGCACGGTCCGGCCACTCGGCGAGCAGATTCAGCGCCGTGGTGCGCGCCGCGCGCGTTTCCTGCGTCGCGGTGAGCGCTTCGAGGGCGGCAAGTCCCGCTGCATCCGGCTTGAGCAACAGTTGCTGCGCCGCCGTGAGCCGCACGCCCGCGGATCCACCATGGTTGATGCGATCCACGAGCAGCGCGGTGCCCTGCGGCGCGACCGCGGGATCGTACACGCCGAGCGCCGCCTCCTGCGCGGTAAAGCTCGGATCGGTCGTGATCAGCCGCACCGCCTCCGCCTGCGCACCGGCTGTGTCGCCCTGCGCGAGCGCCTCGATCGCGACGCCACGTACCGTCCCCGACGGATCGCCGAGCGAGGCGACGAGCATGTCCTTGCTCGTGGCGCGATCGTGCGTTCCGATTTGACGAATCGCCTCGGCTCGCATCTGGGACACCGCATCGTTGAGCGCGATCAATCTGCGCGCGTCGCGCGCTGCCGGCGTGTTCGAGCTGTCGAGCGTCGTGAGCGCCCACCAGCGACCGGAGAGATCGAGATCGTGCGTCGCGATCTCGCTCAGCTCCTCGGGCGACTGATCGGTGTGCACGGTGCCGAGCAGCCACCCGCCTTCGTCGAAGCGAAAAGTGATCGGCGCGCTCGGCAGCGCGATGACGAACTTCTGATTCTGCTCCGTCGACATGATCTCGTGCCGCACGACGGAGTCGCGCGTGACGATGCGGACGGTTGCCGGAAAGCGGAAGAACGGATGCGTCGCGTCGATCTTCTGCGTTTGACGCAGCGTGATCGTCAGCGTCTTCGCACCCGCATTCCATTCGCGCGTGATCTGCACTTTCGGATAGCCGATGCCGTACGCCCACTGATCGAAGAACCAGTCGAGGTCGCGCCCGGACGCCTTCTCCATCGCGATTGCAAAGTCCGCGGTCTCCACCGGCTTGTAGGCGTTGTCGGTGAGAAAGCGCTTCATGCCGGCCCAGAACACCGAGTCGCCGAGCAGACGACGAAGCTGATGGGCGAGCTGCGCACCCTTGGGATAAATGTGTCCCGAGAAGAAGAGCTGGATCGGGTCGCGCCCTTTCGTGTCACCGTAGACGAGCGGCCGCTCTTCGTTGAGATCGGCGTCACGCGCGTTACGCTGTTGATCGATCCAGCTGAGCTGTCCCGCTTCCCATCCGCGGCTCTTCTCTCGCTGCACCGATTCCATGTACGTCGTGAGCCCCTCGTTGACCCAGGCATGCGCCCACGTTGCCGTCGTCGTGAGATCGCCGAACCACTGATGCGCGAGCTCGTGCGCGTCCAGCCCGCGGCCGGTCGCCTCCGGCTCTCCGCCCGCGCCGTGCAGCGCCAGATCCGTCTGCGTCGTGGCTGAGACATTCTCCATGCCGCCGTACGTGAAGTCGGGGATGACCGACTGATCGTATTTGCTCCAGGGAAAGTTCACGCCGAGGACGCGGCTGTAGATCTCGATCATCGACGGCGTTTCGCCGAAGGTGCGCCAGCCGGCGTTGACCGTGTCCGACGCGACCCAGTAGTCGACGGGAATGCCGCGCCAGTGATCGCGCAGAATGCTGAACTTCCCTGCTACGATCGAGTACATGTACGTCGACGCGGGGAGCTCCTGGCTCCAGTGCCAAATGCGCTTCGTGCCGCCCGCTGTGGCGACGGTGTCGATGAGCCGGCCGTTCGACAGCACGCTCAGCCCCGTGTCTGCCGTGACGAGGATATCCCACGTTGTCTTGTCGTTGGGCGCGTTGTACGTCGGCACCCACGACGGCGTCTCGATCGCCTCGCCCTGCGTCCACATCACGCGCCGGCGCGGCACGAAGTACATCCCACGCTCGGGGCGCGCGTGGTAGCGCAGTGAGAAGACGACTGTGTCGCCCACACGCGCGCGCTTCGCGAGCCGAACGGTAACGCTCCCCGTGTCCGACGTGAACTTGAGCTTCCTGTTTTTCGCGTCGGTCGCGCCGTCGATCGTGAGCTGCGAGGCATCGAGGTGGATCGTGTCGGTGGGCGCGGATGTCACGACGAGGCGCGTCTCGACGTCACCCGCGACGCTGCGCTTGTCGAGATCGTAGCTGATCGCGATGCGCTGGTGCAGGAGATCGAAGGTGCGCGCGTGCACTGGCCAGACGACGGGCGGCGTGTATTCACCGACTTTCCCTGTGGTGCGCGGCGACTGTGCCTGCGCGAGCGCGGGAGCGCAGGCGAGAAGTGCGAGGGTAACTACAGATCGAACGAAGGCTGACTTCATGAATGGCTCGGATGACGGTGAGTAGATCGACTTGGCGCACAGAACGTTGAATCGGCTGCGCATGTTCGCGCAATTGCGAACGAGGCGTCCGAATTCTCCGGACGCCTCGTCTTTCACTGTTGAAGCCCTCCAGGTGCGCAGTCGAACCTCGTTACCCTCGCCGTTTCGATGCGAGCACGTCGGGCGGCCGCACGAATCGGCTGCTGACGATGTCCGGCACGCACTGGAACGGGCTCCATTGCTCCGGTGCAACGGTCGGATAGCGGTACATGGCGTTGAAACACAGCTCGGACGACTCGTCGTCGCCGAAATGCTCCGTCATCGCTGTGTTGTTCACGTAGGAACAGGTCACTTGCAACGTTGACTGGGCAGGCCAGCTCACATCGGTCGTGAACTGCAAATAACGCACATGCATTGGGTCGAAGCTGGTGTCGAGAAGCGTCTGCGTCGTTGAGTTGATCGTGAGATCGACTCGCTGATGAGTTCCGAGCGTCCGCATGAGCGGGAGCAGGGCCACGATATGTCCGCTCGCGTCTGGATTGCAGCCGCCGGTAGCCGTATGCGTTTGCCCGTCGTTGGGCGCCTGGATGTATACCGTCCCCGCGAAAACCATGTCGATGGGCGTGGTCACGTCGGCCGCGGTACCCACGCGCCCCTCGATCTTCGTCGCAACGCTCACCGTGGTATCCGCGGTGTTGTTCATGTGAATGACGAGCAGCAGATACTGTCCCGCGGCCACATGCACTCCCTTGCCTTCCGAAAACTTGATGGAGTCGGTGCCGTAGCTCGCAGTATACAATAGCTCGTTGCCTAGCACTGTACCGAAGTTGCAGGCGAAATCTTCGGACGTGCTGGGAGAATCGGACACGAGCAGATACACCTCTGCCTGCGCCGCAGGAGGCGACGCCAGCCGGAAACCGGTGATGTATTCATCACTCGCGACTTGCTCCGAGTGACAGACGTAGCCCTCGTTCTGCGCGCCGAGCGTCCAGCTTCGCTGCGAGACGACGTTCCATACTTCCTGGTTGCCACCGGAAGGAGAGGTCGAATCGCCGCCACATCCAGCCGCGAGTGCGATCGCACCCGAGAGAATCAGGAGCTTGCCGAGACCCGATCGATTGGTGTGACGGAAGATATATGCGCTCATCGTACCTCCTCGAAAAACGTCGATGATCGATGTGTCTAACGAAGGGACGGTCCCCGCTCGCGCGCGGACCGTCCCTGTAATGGCAATCGAATTTTCGGCTATCGAGGCGACACGGCGTTCGACGGTGCCTTCGTGAGATCAGGCATCATTCTCGCTTCACGTCGAAGGACGCGTAGCCACTTGCGCAGTCGTACAAACTGCTCGTCGCAGAGGTCGGATAGCGATAGATGGCGGAGAAGCAGCTCTCATTCTCGGCACTCTCTCCATACGTGAGCGTTGCCGGGCCGGTGTTCACGTAGGAGCACAGTGTCGAGAGCCGGTGGCCCAGAGTGATCGCTATCGGGGTGGCGGGTTGCGTGTAATCGTCGTGCTGTAGGTGGAAGTCCTCGTCGAAAATTACCTGCGTCGTGGCGACGGAGTCGATCGAAAGCCGCTGATGCGTGGCAGTCGAGCGCATGAGCGGCAGGAATGCTACCAGATGATTGGCTGCAATCGCATAGCAGTTTCCGCTCGCTGTGTGAAGTACCCCGTCATTCGGAACATTGAGGTAAAAAGTGCCGGCCATCTGCATGTCGATGGGCGTCGTCACGTCAGCTGCTGTGCCGATCCGCGCTTCGATGCGCGTAGAATCCGTGACGCTCGTCGAGGCAACGTTGTTGAGATGTATGTTCAGCAAGAGATACTGGCCCGCCAACACGTGCACGCCGAGACCGGCCGGAAATTCGATGGGGCCGGTCGCGCCGCTCGCCGCGTAGATGAGATGTGTGGCAAGCGAGCCCGCGTAGCAGTCGAAGGAGCCCTCGGTCATCGGAGAGTCCGACACGGTGAGCAACACCTCGTTCTGCGCCTGATTCGGTGACACGAGGCGAAAGCCGGTGAGATATTCGTCGCTCGTGAGATGCACCCCAAAGCAGACGAAACCCTCGGTCTCTGCCGGCATCGACCACGATCGCCCGGCGACGATGTGCCAAACATCGGCCGGTGGAGGGGGCCGCGTCGCGTCGCCGCCGCCGCAGCCGGCGATTGTCGCGATCGTGCCGAACAGGAGCGCGAGCGTGACGACGCTCGACCTGGTGGAACGAGAGGTTGCATTGGATGTCATCGTGTCTCCTCGAGGGCGATCGAAAAGCGCTGCTGCAGATCGCGGAAGGATCCGAGTGCTCGCGGATCGTCCCTATTGAGGAGATCGGGTTTTCCGCCCGGGACACGACACCGGGCGTCAACTCAGCCTGTCGTGTCCCCCATGCGACGCAGCTGGCGCAGCCGCCGCCGCTGCGCGGGGGCGAGTCCGTTCTCCTGCCGCTGCTGCCTGAGCTGCTCGACTTTCTTGCGCAGCCCCTCCTGCAGCGACGCGTACTTGGCGCGCTGCACCGGCGTGAGGAAGGTCGCGAGGTCGCGCTGCTCGCGAGTGAAGACGTCGAGGCGCTGGTGCTGCACGGCGACGAGATCATCGAGCATGCGCGACACCTTGTCCTGATTCGCCATCGAATCGCGCAACACTTCCGCGCGGATCGCCTGCCGCGCTTCGCGGTCCTTCTGGTTCAACACCTTCCGCTCCGCTTGATACTTCCGATTCACCTCACCGAGGCGACGCATCTGTTCGTCGCTCGCGCCGAGCGTGCGCTGCACTACTTCGGCGGCGCGACGCTGCAGCGCCTGCACCACGGGGCGCTCTGATTGTTCGGCACCGCCTTGTGCGCGCAACGGCACGGTCGCGCATGCGAGCGACAGCGCGAGCACGAAGAATCGCGATCGCATCATGTGCCTCCCCCTCCACTGGAATTGTCGTCGAGCGTGGCGCCGAGCGGATCGATCCCGGCCGATGCATCAGCGTCCGGCACGGACGACATCCCGTCGAGCGATGCCGTGAGCGAGCGAACGTCGTCGTCCGAAAGATCGGAGAGATTGTCGAGCACCCCGACACTCGCCGCCGCTGCCGCGCCTGGCGCAGCGCCGTGCGGTGGAGTCACCGCCACCTGTTGCGGCGGTTCATGCACGGGCGCTGCGCGCGGAGTCGCAACGACAGGCGCAGGCGCTGTCCCGTGTGCGGTGTCCTTGGGAATGGAATCGCCGGCGTGCACGACCGCCACCTCCTCGGAACCACTACCCCTACGCACGACCGCGTAGCCGATCGCGCTCACCGCCAAGAGCGCCGCCGCGGCGATCGCAACGCGCCACGGCGCCGAGACGTGCGGGCGCACCGCATCGCGCCGCGGCTGCAACGCACTCTGCGCATGCACCGCCGCCGCGATCTTGCGCGCGTCGACCTCCGGCTCGCGCATGAGCACCGGCCGGAGCGAGCGCAGAAGCGCCAGCTCCTCCGCGCACTCCTCGCACCCGGCGACGTGCGCCTCCACCGCGCGCTGCGTTTCCGCATCGAGCCGCCCGTTCACAAGCTCAGGCAGCAGATCGCGCAGCTCTCCATCCGTGCATTCACTCATCGATCTTCTCCCTGATGGCGCGCATCGCGTTGTGATAATGCACGCGCGCGGCGCCTTCCGTACTCCCCACCGCGATCGCGATCTCCTTGTACGACAGCCCCTCAGTCACACGCAAGGTGAAGATCGAGCGTTGCATCGGCGACAGCGTCGCTACCGCCGCACGAAGCCGCTGCTCCGTCTCCGTCGCGACCGTCCCCTCGAGTGCGTCCGATGAGCTCACAATGTCGTCATCCTGAATCTCGACGTGCAGCCGTGTGCGCTTGCGGCCACGCTGACGATCGCGAACGAGATTGCGCGCGATCGTCAGCAGCCACGTCCGAAAGGAGCTTTCACCGCGAAACGAGTCCAGCGACCCGAATGCGCGCACGAACGTATCCTGCACCACCTCTTCCACCTCATCGCGCTCGCCGAGGCTGGCGACGAAGCGCGCGACGTGCTGCGCGTGCCGCTCCACGAGCGCCGTGGCCGCGCGTTCCTCCCCGCCCCGCCACCGCGCGATCAATTCTGCGTCGTCCGGGGAATAGTTAGTCATGCGGTCGGTAATGAGACGCTCGCAAGTCCGGGATGTTAAGGGGGGACCAGTTAACTGCTAACGGCGTACACGAATCAGACCAATAAAGACGAATCGAATCGTGTAAGGCTGACCTCATCTCGCGGGCCGACCTCGCCCCGCGCCAGGTTCGATTCCGGCCTTTTTTTGCCTTTTTCGTGCTCGTAGTTAGGCAGTTTGGACAGGCGGAATGAAGTCAAAACTGCGAGCACTAAAAAGACAAAAAGGGCCGGAATCGAATCATGTAAGGCTGACCTCATCTCGCGCGCCGACCTCGCCCCGCGCCAGATTCGATTGGTCTTCATTGGTTTGATTCGTGTCCGCACTGAGCAGTTAGGGGTGCGCTCATCCCTTCAACGCTTCAACTTTCCCGCATGACTCCTCCCTCTCGGCCCCACGCCCTCATCGTCGACGCCGTCCGCACGCCCATCGGCCGCCACGGCGGCGCCCTCGCTCGCGTGCGTCCCGATGATCTCGCCGCCGTGCCCTTGCGCGCCCTCCTCGCCCGCACCGGGCTCGATCCCGCCACGATCGACGACGTCCTCTTGGGCGCCGCCAATCAGTCGGGTGAGGACAACCGCAACGTCGCGCGGCTCGCGCTGCTGCTCGCCGGCATTCCGATCACGGTGCCGGGGCAGACCGTCAATCGCCTCTGCGGCTCAGGGCTTCAGGCGATCGCCAGCGCGGCGCACGCGATCAAAAGCGGCGAAGGCAGCTGCTTTCTCGCCGGCGGCGTCGAGAGCATGACGCGCGCGCCGTGGGTCACGCTCAAGCCCGACTCCGCCTTTCCACGCGGCGCGCCCGCCGTCGCCGACACCACGCTCGGCTGGCGCTTCTCGAATCCGAAGCTCCCGGCCGAGTGGTTGATCTCGATGGGAGAGACGGCCGAGGTCGTGGCCAAGCGGTGCAACATCTCGCGCGAGGACCAGGATGCGTTCGCGGCCGAGAGCCAGCGCCGCACGGCGGCGGCCGTCGCAGCGAAGAAGTTCGACGATGAGATCGTTCCCGTGACCGTCCCCGGCGCGAAGGGCGAGACCATCGTCGATCGCGACGAGCATCCGCGTCCCGATTCCACCGTCGAGAAGCTGCGCGCGATGAAGCCCGCCTTCGCCAACGACGGCACCGTCACTGCGGGGAATGCGAGCGGGATCAACGATGGCGCGAGCGCGGTACTCGTGATGTCCGACGCCGCGGCGAAGTCGCTGCGCGCGCGTCCGTTCGCGCGCGTGGTGTCGAGCGCCGTCGCCGGTGTCTCCCCCGAGGTGATGGGGCTCGGTCCCATTCCGGCGTCGCGACTCGCGCTCTCTCGCGCGGGACTCACCATCGACGACATGGATCTCATCGAGCTGAACGAAGCCTTCGCCTCGCAGGCGCTCGCGTGCATGCGCGAGCTCGGCGCCGACCCCGCGCGCGTCAACGTCAACGGCGGGGCCATCGCGCTCGGCCACCCGCTCGGCGCGTCGGGCGCGCGTATCGTGACGACGCTCGTGCACGAGATGCGACGCCGCGGCTCGCGCTATGGACTGGCGACGATGTGTATCGGCGTCGGCCAGGGGATCGCGATGATCGTCGAGCGCATCGCGGAATGACGACTCGCGCAACACCGAAAGTGATCGGGCACCGCGGCGCGCCGCGCGAGCGACCCGAGAACACGCTCCCCTCCTTTCTGCGCGCGCTCGAGCTTCAGGCGGACGGCATCGAGCTCGACGTCCACTGCACGAAGGATCGCGTCGTCGTCGTGCATCACGATGAGATCCCCCGGGCGACGCCACCGTCGGGGGCGCTCGCCGGCAAGCGCATCGATGCGCTCACCTTCGACGAGCTGCAGGGCTTCTCCGTGCGCGGGCTCGCGCTCATCTCCACGCTCGAGGAGGCGCTCGCCGTCATCAAGGGACGCGCCGATGTCTTCGTAGAGCTGAAAGGCGCAGAAATCGAGCACGAAGTGGTCGACGTCATTCGCGCATCGATCGCGCCCGATCGCTGCGCCGTCCACAGCTTCGACCACGCGCAGGTCGCGCGCGCCCGCGCCCTCGCGCCCGAGATTCGCGGCGGAATTCTCTTCGACAGGCCGATCGACGATCCGGTGACGGCAATGCGCGCGGCCAACGCGCTCGACGTCTGGCCCAGCCGCGAGCACGTGAGCGCAGCGCTCGTGTCTCAGGTGCACGACGCCGGCGGCCGCGTCATCCCGTGGACGGTCAACAAGGCGGAACAAGCCATCGCGCTCGCGGCCCTCGGCGTCGATGCGCTGTGCACCGACTTCATTCCGGTGCTTCGCGCAGCACTCTGACATTTCGCTGCGTCTGGGCGTCTGGCGTCACTCTGGTGCCGGGCCTACGTTCCCTCCTGACACTCGTTCTTCACGTTCAGCGGAGGCACGTCCAGCAATGCGCAATGTCGTGTTCGCGGCTGCTTTCTCCGTGCTCGCGTGCTCACCAGCGAAGGGGAGCCAGGCTCCCGCGCCCAAGGTGAAAGCAACCGGAGACAGCACCAAATCGAAAGACTCGAAGGATTCTACAACCACCGCGGGGCGCGGCGCGCTCTCGGTGCCACTCGCGGATCCATTTCCCAGCACCTACAAGCCGTTCCCATCGAAGACGACGGTCATTAAGAACGTCACGATTCTGACGGCGGCGGGCCCGCGCATCACGAACGGCGCGATCCTGCTCAAGGACGGGAAGATCGAATCGGTGGGCGCGAGCGTGAACGCGCCGGCGGATGCGGTCGTGATCGACGGCAAGGGCAAGTTCGTCACCCCGGGCATCATCGACATTCACTCACACCTCGGCGTGTACTCCGCGCCCGGTGTCGAGGCCGCGAGCGATGGCAACGAGGCGACGCGTCCCGTGACCGCGTACGTGTGGGCCGAGCACTCCGTGTGGCCGCAGGATCCGCAGTTCCCGCGCAATCTCGCGGGCGGCGTGACGACGCTGCAGGTACTTCCCGGCTCCGCGAATCTGATCGGCGGCCGCAGCGTGGTGCTCAAGGTCGTGCCGGCGCGCACGGTTCAGGGGATGAAGTTCCCCGGCGCGAAGTACGGCCTCAAAATGGCGTGCGGTGAGAATCCGAAGCGCGTGTACGGCAACAAGGGCGGACCCCAGACGCGCATGGGCAACGTCGCTGGCTATCGCACGGCGTGGATCGAGGCCGAGCAGTATCGCCGCAAGTGGGACAAGTGGAACGCCGACAAGAAGGGCGATCCCCCGGCACGCGATCTCAATCTCGAGACGCTCGCTGAAGTGCTCCGCGGCAACATTCTCGTGCACAACCACTGCTATCGTGCCGATGAGATGGCGCAGATGATCGACATCTCGCACGAATTCGGCTACAAGATCCGCGCGTTCCATCACGGCGTGGAGGCGTACAAGCTCGCCGACGTGCTCGCGAAGGAAAACATTGGCGCTGCGCTCTGGGCCGATTGGGGCGGGTTCAAGATGGAGGCGCTCGACGGCATTCGCGCGAACTTCGCGCTTACGAATCAGGCCGGCGACAAGACGATCGTGCATTCCGATGATCCGTCCGGCTCGCAGCGCCTGAATCAGGAAGCCGCCAAGGGCATCGAGGCCGGCAAGGAGCTCGGCATCGACATCTCCGAGGATCAGGCGATCAAGTGGCTCACCATCAATCCGGCGTGGGCGCTCGATCTCGATTCGAAGATCGGATCGATCGAGGCAGGCAAGGATGCGGATGTCGTGCTCTGGTCCGGCGATCCGTTCAGCGTGTACACGCGCACCGAGAAGGTGTGGGTGGATGGCGCGCTTCTCTTCGATCGCGACGACGTCAAGGAACAGTGGCGGACGGACTTCGATCTTGGCTTCGTTCCGCAGATTGGAGGTGCCCAGTGAAACGGTCAATGAATCGGAGCGGGCTCGCGCTGGTCGCGGCGCTCGCAGTCGCAGCGCCACTCGGCGCGCAGACGATCGCGATCACGGGCGGCAAGGTGTATCCGGTGAGCGGTCCGCCAATCGAAGGCGGCACGGTGCTCATGCGCGACGGGAAGATCGTGGCGGTGGGCAAGGACATTGCGATCCCCGCTGGCGCCGAGCGCGTGGATGCAACCGGCAAGTGGGTGACGCCGGGGCTCGTCAACGCGAGCACCAACCTCGGCTTTGGCGACGTCGGGTTCTCTGGCGGGCCGCGTGAGCAAACGGCGAAGGGACACGATGGGATCGCCGCCGGCTTTCAGGTGTGGCTGGGCTTCAATACGCAATCCGTGATGATCGCTCCCGCGCGCGAAGGCGGCGTGACGAGCGCGGTGGTTGCGCCCACGGGCGGGCTCGTCGCGGGTCAGGCGGCGATCGTCGATCTCAATGGCGCGCTCGCGCTCACCGATGTTCTCGTGAAGGCGCCGGCGACGATGGTCGCGCAGGTCGAGGACAACGACGACGCGAAGGTCGGTGCGACCGGTGAGCTGATTGGAGCGCTCCGCGATCTAATCGAGGACACGAAGGCGTACATGCGCCGCAAGTCGGACTTCGAGCGCGCGCAGACCCGGCAGTTCGTCGCCACACGCCGCGATCTGGAGGCGATGATCCCCGTCGTCGAAGGGCGCGAGTCGTTGACGATCTACGCCGATCAGGCGGCCGAGATTCGCGAGGCACTCAGCATCGCGAAGGACTACGGGATCAAGATCGTGATCGCCGGCGGCGCCGAAGCATGGACGATGGCGGACAAGATCGCCGCGGCGAAGGTGCCGGTGCTCACCGGAGCCGAGAACAATATTCCGGGAAGCTTCAACACGCTCGGCAGCCGGCAGGAGAACGCCGGGATGCTTCGCAAGGCAGGCGTCCAGGTTGCCCTCATCGGCAACGGAGCCGGTGGCGAAGAGATGTTCAACGTTCGCAATCTCCGCTACGAGGCAGGCAACGCAGTCGCCTACGGCATGTCGTGGGACGATGCGCTGCGTGCGATCACGCTCGTGCCTGCGGAGATCTACGGCGTGTCGGACAAGGTGGGATCGCTCAAGGCGGGCTTGGAGGGGAACGTCGTGATCTGGAGCGGCGATCCGTTCGAGTTCTCGACGCGCGCGGAGCAGGTGTTCGTGCGCGGGAAGAAGATCGATGCCCCGTCGCGGCAGGACATGCTCGCGAAGCGGTATCAAACGCTCCCGCCGAAGTACAACACGCCCTGAAATTATCTTGAATTCAAGATAATTACGGCCGGTGCGGATCGTTTCGCACCGGCCGTTTTTCATCACGACTTCCTCAATTGTGAGAACGTGCTAACGCCTTTGTGACCGTTCGATCGGCGCGCGGAATTAGGTGTTGCTTAACCATACACTCGGACGTTTTCTCGATGAAGATGCAGCCATTCCGACTGCAATCCACCATCGAGGTCCCCGTGTCCATACTCAGTCGCTCAGCTTCGGCACTCGCATGCAGCGCCATCATCCTCGTTCTCGCGAACTGCTCCGCCGATGCTCCGACTTCCGGTGCCTCGACCCCGACGTTCTCGCTCTCTCGCGTGGGCGCTCGTCATGACCTGCTCGCCTGCCCCGGCGGCAACGACAGCGTCTCGGTTCGCAAGGTGATCGGTCGCAACGGCGGGCGGATCGAGCTCGGTGGCTTTGCGATGGACGTGCCGAAGGGCGCGCTGCTCGACACGACGACCTTCGTGATGAAGGTTCCTCTGTCGCAGGTGCTGAAGGTGAGGATCCATGCACGCGGCGTGGATCACTTCACGTTCGAGAAGCCGGTGTCGATCACGCTCGACTATTCGCGCTGCAGCAGTGTGCCAGCGGATCCGACCGGTTGGTACGTGGACGAGACGACGGATCGCGAGATCGAGCAGATGCCCGGCTTCAACAACGCGCCCGCGCAGAGCTTCACGCTGCAGACGGGGCATCTCTCCGGGTACGCGCTCGCGAACTAGTCCTTCACTCGCGGCGTGAGCCCAGCCGCTCTTCCAGCTTTACGACCTCGAGCTGCGCGCCGATCGCGCGCGCAGTCTCGAGTGCGCTGCTCCACCACTCGCGCGCCGCGCCCTCGCGATCGCCGCGCTTCTCGAGATCGCCGAGCAGGCGCTCGCACTCCACGCGCCTCCAGCCGTTGCCCGCGCCTGTGAAGTGCGCGAGCGCCTCCTTTGCCATCTGCTCCGCGCGCACGAGCTCCCCGGTGCCACCGAGCGCCTCGGCGACGTTCATCGTCGCGAGCGCGAGCAGATCCGGGTCGCCCGCCTGCTTCGCGCTGGAGACGGCCTCCTGCAGCAGATCCGCCGCGAGCACGTAGTTCCCGCGATCGAGTGCCGCGCGTCCATAGTTGTTGTGCGCGAAGGCGACGCCGCGCTGATAGCCGGCCGCATGGAAGCGGCGCACCGACTCCATGAACTGCGCGCGCGCGAGCTCCCAGTTGCCACGCTCCGCCGCGATCGCGCCCAGGTTGTGGAGCGCGAGCCCGGTGATGCGAGGGTCCTGCGTGAGCGTCGCAACGCTCTCGAGCTCGGGAACCGCATCGTCGTACGCGCCGCGCGCCACGTGCACCCACGCGATGGCGATCAGCGCCTCGGCGTGCTGGTCGCTGAGCTTCGCGCCGGCGGCCGAGCTCGCGGCTCGGCGCGCGAGATCGAGGCTCAGCTCCCACTCGGAGCGGGCGTGGTGCAAGTACGCCTGCTTCCGAAGCACCTCACTCAGGAGCCAGGGATCTGCGCCCGCAAGCGCTTCCGCGGCGCGGTAATGCGCCAGCGCATCGTCGATCTCACCTTTGCGCTCGTGAACAACAGCGGCGTCCAGCTCGTAGTACGGATCCACTCGGAGGTGCCCATCCAGTGAGAGTTTGCAGAGAATGTCTCGCGCGCCCGTCTTGCGCAACGCGCGCGCCACCATCCGAGTGTCGGCGCCATTCCACATCAGCAAAAGGCCCCGCGCCGAAAATCGGAGCGGGGCCTTCGTGCAAGCGACTGACTCTACGTACTACGCGGCAGGATAGACGCTGACCTTGTAGCGCGCCTTGCTCTTGTGCTCGAACTTCACGACGCCCTCGATGAGCGAGTAGATCGTGTAGTCGGAGCCGAGTCCGACGTTGCGCCCCGGGTGGAACTGGGTGCCGCACTGGCGGATGATGATGCTGCCGGCGGTCACGACCTCACCACCGAACTTCTTGACGCCGCGATACTGTGCATTGCTGTCGCGGCCGTTACGGGTCGAGCCGACCCCTTTCTTGTGAGCCATTTGAAAAAGACCTCAGCCGAGCGTGATGTCGTTGATCTTCACTTCCGTGAAGCCTTGGCGATGGCCCTGCTTTTTCGCGTAGTTCTTGCGGCGCTTCATCTTGAAGACGACGATCTTGTCGCCCTTGCCGTGCCGAACGACTTCACCGGTGACCTTGGCGCCAGAGAGCAGCGGCAGCCCCGCGTGGACGTTGGTTCCGTCGGATCCGAGGAGCACTTCCTCGAAGGTCACCGTCGAGCCGACTTCGGCATCGAGCGATGGGATTCGAAGCGTCTTCCCCGGCTCGGCGCGGAACTGAAAGCCGGCGGTGCGAATGATGGCGTAGGACATGTCGGCGATGCTGAATGGTCAGGGTAACTGGTACAGACTGAACAACTTAAGGGGAGCGAAGCCGACTGTCAACCAAGCGGGGCGGCTCCGGCCACGTGACCTGCGCCCGCGGCCCCCGGTTGCAGGTGTGGCGCCCCCAGACTCCGCCTGAGCGCCGTGAGCATGCGCCCTACCTCGTCGCCCAGCTGCATCGCCGTCTGGATCTGGTCGCCCGTGAGGAGACAGACGCGCGTGGCCGCCAGCAGCAGCGTCTCCACCTCGCGCAAGAGCGCCGTGGCCTGCGTGAGCGACTCGAGGAACTCGCTCCGCTCCCGCGCATGGCCGCCCGCGATGTGCGCGGCCACCGCTACCGCCGCGCGCTCCAGATGCGCTCCCAGCGCGTACGTCTCGCTCGGTGGAAGCAGCCGCGCGACGCGGTAGCACTCCGTGAGCAGATCCATCGCCCGCTGCCAGACGATGAGATCGCGATAGCTCTGTATCGGCATCGGATATCCGGCGAGGGTGGCAGCGCGTACTTCCGTTGTCACAGAGTAGCAGCTGCCGCCCGCGCACGGGCATCAGGCCAACGCGTATTGCTGCGTTACGTCGCGTTCGGCGCCCTTCACCACCAGCTTGAACTCGTCCGGCTTGAGGAGCGGATCGTCGCGCACGTCGAGCGAGAAGCCCACGGACTTCTCGAGCTTGTGGATCATGTCGTGCTCGTGCTCGAGCACGTAGAGGGCGACCTCGGGGTGCACCTTCACGATCAGGCTGTCCTTCTTCCCGTCGCTCGCCATGCGCCGCACCGAGCGCTCGAAGCGCCGCATCGTGCTCTCGGGGGTGAACACGCGCCCCGTTCCCGCGCACACCGTACAGAACTCGGTCATGTTCTGGTAGTGGCTCGCGCGCACGCGCTGCCGCGTCATCTCGATGAGCCCGAGCTCGCTCACCGCGAACGCCTTCGTCCGCGCGCGGTCGCGTGAGAGATTCGTTCTCAGCTCCTGCAGCACCTTGTCGCGATTCGCCTTCGTCTCCATGTCGATGAAGTCGCAGACGATGATCCCGCCGATGTCGCGCAGCCGCAGCTGCCGCGCGAGCTCGCGCGCGGCCTCGGTGTTCGTCTTGAAGATCGTCTTTTCCGGATCCTTCTTCCCGGTGTAGCGCCCCGAGTTCACGTCCACACTCACGAGCGCTTCCGTCTGCTCGATGATGAGGTAGCCGCCGCTCGGCAGGTCGCAGCGCCGCTTGAAGAGATCGCGGATCTCCGGCTCGATCCCCGCCTTGTCGAAGATCGGCACCGTGTCCTCGTAGAGCTTCACCCGATCGGTAAGCTCGGGCGCGATCCCCTTCAGGTACTCGGCGATCTCGTTGTACACCTGCTTCGAGTCCACCTGCAGCCCGTCGATCTTCGTGCTGAACAGGTCGCGGATGAGGCCGCGCGTGAGGCTGGTTTCGCGATGGACGAGCGCCGGCGCGCGCTGGAAGTGCGACTTGCGCTTGATCTTCTTCCACTGCTGGATGAGCGTGCTGATCTCGCGCTTGAACGTCTCCTGCGTGACGTCCTCGCCCACGGTGCGCACGATGACGCCGCCGGAATTGGACGGGAGCACCGCCTGCACCTGGTCGCGCAGCCGGCGCCGCTCTTCGCGATCGCCGATCTTTCTGCTGACGCCGACGCGGGATGCGAACGGCATGTAGACGACGAAGCGTCCGGCCAGCGAGACCTGCGCGGTGACGCGCGGCCCTTTCGTCGAGATGGGCTCCTTGGAGACCTGCACGATGATGTCCTGGCCGCGCTTCAGCACGTCCTGAATGGGCGGCGCCTTCGCACGGCGTCCGCGCGGCGAGGAATCCGCGCCCTCGTCGTCGTCGGACTCTTCGTCGTCATCGTCGTCATCGTCGTCGCCCTCGTCGAACACGAGATCGGACGCGTGCAGAAACGCGCTCTTCTCGGTTCCGATCTGAACGAACGCGGCCTGAATTCCCGGCAGTACGGCTTCGACCTTTCCGATATAGATGTCCCCGACCATGCGTCTGTTGTCGGGGCGGTCGATCATCAATTCGACGAGCTGGTCATCCTCCAGAATTGCTACGCGCGTCTCTCGTTGAGCCGCGTTGATCAAAATCTCTCGCTTCATTCACATGGACGTCACGCATGCCGGGCGGCGACTCCGCTGCAGATGCGCTGACGTTTGGAGAATTGTGATGAGACAACACCCGAGGCAGTGACGCCGTGTCGGCCAGCGATGGGGCTCCTCCCTGGGAGACTCCCGTGCCCAGCACGATCATCCACGCTGCTCCCGCCGCGAGCGACACGACTCGACCGCTGCGCGCCACCCGGGCGCGCACCGTCGAGATGACACTGCGAAGAAATCGGAAGTGCGGGCGATCTGACATTGGCATCGTGTTTCGGTGAGCGTGACCCGGGCGAGCACCATCGCTCGGCCGGGTAACACTACAGACACTCATGGTGATGCGAGTCGCACAGCAGCCATGAGCGCAGAAGCATCGTTGTAGCAGAATGTTAGCCTGCGACTCGCGAGTCCTCCAGTGGTCGCGAGCGACGCGTCAGCCTGCGACACCCGCAAGCAGATGCCTGGCGATCACGATCCGTTGAATCTCGGAGGTGCCCTCTCCGATCTCGCAGATCTTCGCGTCGCGCATCATCCGCTCCACCGGATACTCGGTGGTGTAGCCGCGCGCGCCGTGGATCTGCACCGCCGCCGTGGTCGCGCGCATGGCGAGCTCGGAGCAGAAGAGCTTCGCCATCGCCGCCTCCTTGGCGAACGGCTGCTTGTTCTGCGACAGCCACGCGGCGTGATACACGAGGTGCGCACCGGCGGCGATCTCGGTGGCCATGTCCGACAGCTGGAACTGCACGCCCTGGAAGCCGGCAATCGCCTGCCCGAACTGGCGTCGCGAGCTCGCAAACGCGCGCGCCTGCTCGAACGCCCCCTCGGCGATTCCCAGCGAGAGCGCCGCGATGCCGATGCGGCCGGAATCGAGCGTGCGCATGAAGTTCGTGAAGCCGAGTCCTTCACCGCCGAGCAGATTCGCCGCCGGCACTTCGACATCCTCGAATAGCAGCTCGCGCGTGTCGGACGCGCGCCAGCCAAGCTTGTCCTCCTTCTTTCCCGCGCGAAAGCCCTTCATGGGCGGGAGGGAGTCGTCGTGTCCGATCCCGAACGCGGCCGCCGCCGCGCGATCGCTGTTCTCCTTCGTGAGGATGAACGCGCTGATCCCCTTGCTCCCGGCCTGCGGATCGGTGACCGCGGTGACGACGAACACTTCGCCGACGCCCGCGTGCGTGATGAATCGCTTCGACCCGTTCAGGATGTAGACGTCGCCCTTGCGCACCGCCGTGGTGCGCGTGCCGCCCGCATCGCTCCCCGCGCTCTCCTCGGTGAGGCCGAAGCCGCCGAGTACGCGTCCCGACGCGAGCGCAGGGACGAAGCGCTCGCGCTGCTCGTCCGTGCCGAAGTTCATGATCGGCGAGGTGCCGAGCGTGGTGTGCGCGGAGATCGTGATCGAGTGCGAGGCATCGACCTTCGCCATCTCGTGGATGGCGATGATGAACGACATGAGATCGCACCCGGAGCCGCCCAGCTCCTTCGGCCATGGAATGCCGAGGAGGCCGAGGTCCGCCATCTGCTTGACGGTCGCCCAGGGAAAGGTCGCGTCAGCGTCGTGCTTGCGCGCGACCGGCGCCACGGATTCGCGCGCGAGCTCGCACACCTTCGCGCGCATTCGCTCGTGCTCTTTCCCGAAATAGGGAAGATTGCAGGGTGTCATGCCGCCTCCGTGTCGTCTGATTCGCGTATGACGGCCAGAATCTTCTCGCCATAGCGCTCGAGTTTCGTTGGACCGACACCGCGAACGCCGCTGAGCGCGTCGAGCGATACCGGACGCCGCACCGCCATTTCGACGAGAGTGCGATCGGGAAAGATCACGTAGGCAGGTACTTTGGCCGCGCGCGCGAGCGTGGTGCGCAGCTCGCGCAGCGCGGCGACGAGCGCCGGCGGTGCCGCGGATGGTTCGATGTCCGTGGAACTATCTACAACATACTCTCGGCGACCGGATCGCGACGGCGCGGCCGATGCGCCGCCCGCCACGCCGCGACGTTTGCGCGGCGATTCCTTCTTCGCAGGCGCTGTGGAGTCGTGCGTCCCGAGGCAGATGTCGCAGCCGGCGCACGCCTTGCTCGCCGCGGGATCGCCGAAGTAGCGCAGGAGAAATCCGCGACGGCATCCCGAGGTGTATGCGTACTTCTGCATTGACTCGAGCTTTCCCATGTCGCCCGCGCGGCGATGATCGAGCTGCTCCCAGTTGATGCGCAGCGCGGAGAACGGACGGCGCACATCGGGAATGCGAAGTCCCCCGCCGCTGCGCTCCCACACGATGAACTGGCGGTCCTGGAGCGAATCGAGCAGCGCGGGAATCCCGCTCGCGCCTCCCAGACCAGGCGCGAACGCGTTGGGGTCGATCGTGATCCCGTCGTAGCAGCTTGCGCCGCCCACGCGCCAGATCGCGCGCAGCAGATCGCGCTCCGCCTCGAACCCTTCGCCGAGCTCCGACTTGATGCGGAGCGGGGTGGCGAGCAGCCGCACGAAGAGCTGGGTCGCGTTCGCGAGCTCGTTCAGGACTGAGCCCGACTGCGTGAGGATGCGCAGCGCTGATTCCACTTCACGCTCCTTGAGCTGTCCGCGGGCAGCCGACGAAATGTCCGCTGCGCTGAGTCGCGCGAGTCCGTTTCCGTCGACCGCCTTAAGTATCGTATTATACACCCGTTCCACGAGAGCGCGATCCGGGTGCGCGGTCTTTATGAAGAACTCGTGCGTGAAGCGATCAGAGAAGGCGTGTAACAGAACGCACACAGAAGGCAGCCCATCGCGCCCCGCGCGGCCGGCCTCCTGGTAGTACGCCTCGAGCGTCCCAGGCATGGCGTGGTGGACAACGAGGCGCACGTTCGGCTTGTCGATCCCCATGCCGAAGGCGTTCGTCGCGACGATCGCGCGCACGTTGTCGCGCATGAAGGCGTCCTGCACCTCGCGGCGATGCTCATCGTCGAGTCCCGCGTGGTAGCCAACGGCAGGGATGCGCGCGCGCTCGAGCACCTGCGCGATGCGCTCGACGGCCTTGCGCGTCGAGGCGTAAACGACCGCGAGCCCCGGGTTCGCCTCGAGCGCCGCGATGAGGGCGGCGTCCTTGTCCGCCTCGGTGCGCGTGCGCACGACCGAGTACGAGAGATTCTTGCGATCGAATCCGGTGACGATGGTCTCGGGACGGTCGAGCTGCAGCTGCCGCACGATGTCCGTGCGCACGTCGCCGGTCGCGGTAGCCGTCAGCGCAATCGTCGGCGGCGAGCCGAGGCGCTCGCGCACCGAGCGGATGCGTAAATAGCTTGGGCGGAAGTCGTGTCCCCACTCGCTAATGCAGTGCGCCTCGTCCACCGCGAGAAGCGAGACGCCGATCGCGCGCAGCCGCTCCGCCGTGCTTCCGACGTCGAAGCGCTCCGGCGCCACGTAGAGCAGCTTCACCTCGCCCCGCTCCGCGCGCGAGAGCCTGCTCGATACCTCGGCGCCGCTCAGCGACGAGTTGATGAAAGTGGCCGGCAGATTGCGCGCGGTGAGCGCGTCGACCTGATCCTTCATGAGCGAGATGAGCGGCGAGATCACTACAGTGAGCCCGGGCAGCATTAGCGCCGGCACCTGGAAGCAGAGCGACTTGCCGCCGCCCGTGGGGAGAATCACGAGCGTGTCCCGTCGCTCGAGCACGGCCTGTACCGCGCGCTCCTGTCCGGGGCGAAAGGCGGGATAGCCGAAGTGCGTGCGCAGGATCTCGCGCGCGTCGTCGATGGTGTGCGGCGCGGTCATCGGCGAAGCGTGCGAACGGAATGTGAGGCGACACTCATCGAACAGCCGCGCGACGAATCGTCAAACGGCGCGCGCGAAATGTCCGCGCGTGAACGAGGAGCCAACGAGCTCGCGCACGCCGTGCGCGGGAGGAGCGGCGCCTTCCGCGAGTGCCTCGAGCGCCGCACGATAGCGCGCAGTGATCTCCGCCACCGGATCGCCCGGGACGTTGAAGAGCATCCGGTACGCGCGAATGCCAGTGGACCAGAGGCGCGGCAGAAACTCCGAGCCCTCGATCGGGCGCGAGTGCAGCAGCCGATTGCGACACGACGAATCGGTGGCGACCGCGAAGGTGTAGCCCGCCGGATCGGTGATCTGCACGAGCGGATGATCGCGCACGCAAAGATCGCGGCAGGTGGTCGGCTCGCGATCGAAGGCAGCGGAGAGCACGCAGTGCTCGATCGTCATTCCCTCGGGACGCCCGTAGATCAACGTGTCGTAGCCGCGCGCCTCGCGCGGCGCGGTGACGGCCGCGATCTCATCGCCCGTGAGCTCCACCGAGAGCACGAGCCGTGAGGCGCCGAGCGCGAAGAGCTCGTCCGCCGTGTGCTGGTTGAAGCAGTTGAGCGCGTAATCGCCCACGACGTCCCTGCCCTCGCGCGCGAGCTCCGCGAGCAGCCCGAGATGCCCCGTGAGGATCGCCGTGTTCAGCGCGAGCCACTTGTCGAGATGACGACGCTCGCTCGGCCGCACGATGGTCGGCGTACGCAGACGGAATTGTATTCCCCGCGCGCGCAACGCGCTCGCCAGCGCGGCGACGCGCGTGACGGGCGGCAGCGGATGCCGAAGAAACGGATCGAGGGCGATCTCGGTCGCGCCGGCATCGGCGGCGGCGTACGCGTCCTCGATGCGGCAGACATCCGCCGCAAGCACGAATGGTGCGGGCTCGTGCGCGGCGAAGCCCGCGTTCGAGGCGTGCGCCACCGAGTCGTCTGCCTCGACTGCCGCTTCGATGCTCGCCGCGCGCTCCGCGCTCGCCGCCTGGCGCGCCCAATCGCGCCGCACCATCAGCTGCTCGATCGCGCGCTGGCGCAGCCCGTTGATCTCGCTCACGGGAATGAAGAGCCCTGCCGCGAGGGCGCGATCGTCGATGGAGCCGAGCGCGAAGGGCGTCTCGCCCATGCGACCAAGCTGCTCGCGGAGCTGCGCCTGGTCGAGCATGCGCTTCGTCGCGGGCACGAGCGTGATCTCGGTGCGCACTTCGACCTCTTCGCCATCGGCCGCGAAGAGCAGCTTGAGCGACGATCCCGCCGAGCCGAAGGCGCGCACATCCACGCGCGTCTTGCGCCCGCGCGCCGGCGCGGCGAGCGAGGCAAAGCTCTCGCGCGCGCGGGCGAGTAGCGCGGCGTGCGAGGTCCGAATCACGCGCCAGCCATTGGGCACCGGCATGCGCGCGTCGACGACCTGGCGCGTTACGCCACTGTTTGCCGACAACGTGCGCACCGACGACACCGTGAACCCAGTGACACTGCCCGTCTCACCAGCGGGCGGCTCGAGCGCGATCCCGTCCCCGATCTCGAGCGGCGTCGCGAGCTCCACGAACAGCCCGCCGCGCGCCCACCCCGTGACCACGCCGATGTCGACGCCGCGATTGTCTGGTTGATCGCGCGTGATGTAATCGCGCCCCGCACGGCCGCCGTACATCCCGCCCGTGAAGCCGCGGCTGAAGATCTGCACGAGATCGCCCGTGTGCTCGAGCGGCTGCACGTGCTCGCCCTTCGCGATCTGATCGAGAAAGGCGCGATAGCTGCGCGTGACGGTCGCGACGTACTCGGCTTTCTTCTTTCGCCCCTCGACCTTGAGCGTGCGAATCCCCGCCTCCGCCAGCTCCTCGAGATGCTCGTGCGCGGCGAGGTCGCGCGCAGAGATCAGGTAGCCGGTGTCGAGCGTCTCGCCCGTGGTGCTGTTCGTGAGCGAGTAGTCCTTGCGGCACGACTGTGCGCACGAGCCGCGATTCGCGCTGCGCTCGGAGATCATCCCGGACATGTAGCACTGCCCCGAGTACGAAATGCAGAGCGCGCCATGCACGAACGACTCGAGCGCGAGGCCGGGAACGGCCGAACGAATCGTGCGGATGTCCTCGAGCGTGTTCTCGCGCGCGAGCACCACGCGATGCACGCCGAGCTGCTCGAGCACTGCAGCGCCCGCGCCATCGTGCACCGTCATCTGCGTGGAGCCGTGGATCTCGAGCGCGGGATACACGCGCCGAATCAGCCGCACGAGCCCAAGATCCTGCACGATCACGGCATCGATGCCGCGATCGATGCACTCGTCGAGGAGCGAGAGCGCGTCGCGAAGCTCGCCGGGCTTGATCAGCGTGTTGAGCGTGAGATAGACGCGGGCGCCGCGGGAATGCGCGAGGCGGCAGGCCTGGTCGAGCTCATCGAGGGTGAGCTGCGCGCCGTCGTCCCGCGCGTTGAAGCGCTCGGCGCCCAGGTAGATCGCATCCGCGCCATTCGCAATGGCGGCCCGCGCGGCATCGAGCGAGCCGGCGGGAGATAAGAGCTCGGGGATGGGGCGCGAAGGCATTAGAGGGGGAAAGCTAGTGGAAAACGAGCGTCATTTCCGTTTTCTGTCCGTCCCCCTCCGTTTGTCCGTCCCCCTCCGTTTTTGTCCGTATGCCGCTCTGTTAACTGAGACCTGACTGCCCCCATGCGCTCAGTCCACACGCTCAGCCTACGCCCTAACTACCTACACCGAATAGTTCGGCGCCCGGCGGTTACCCCGATTCCCACGCCGACTACGCGGCCGAGAGATCCCTCAGCACGTCTCCGACGGCTCCGTGACGAAGCCGCTTGAGTGCGCGATCGCGCAGCTGTCGCACGCGCTCGCGGGTGACACCCAGCATCTTCCCGATCTCATCGAGCGTGTGCTCGCGATCCGCCTCGAGCCCGAAATAGAGTCGCAGAATCTTCGCGTCGCGCGGCGGTAGTGTGAGGAGCGCGCGCTCCACTTCGTACGTCTTGAACTGATCGAGAATCTGGACCTCGGTGCCCTGCCCCTCGTCCACGCAGAATCGCTCGATGAGCGCGCGATCGGAGTCCTTGCCGATCGAGGCATCGAGACGCACGTCCGATGCATTGAGCGACGCGAGCGCGCCGACGATCTCGGTGGAGATGCCGGTGACGTGCGCGATCTCCTTCGCCGTGGGCTCACGCGTGAGCTTCTCGCGCAGCATCGCGATCGCCTTGATCACGCGCGAAAGATCGGCCGTGCGATTGAGCGGGACGCGGACCGTGCGCCCCTGCCGCGCGAGGGCGGCGAGGATCGCTTGGCGAATCCACCAGACGGCGTACGAGATGAATTTGACGCCCTGGTCCGGATCGAACTTTCTCGCCGCGGTCATGAGGCCGACGTTGCCCTCGCCGATGAGATCGATCAGCGGCATTCCGCGGTTCTGATACTTCTTCGCGACGGAGACGACAAAGCGAAGATTGCGTCGTACGAGTTCTTCCATTGCGTCATGCTCGCCCACGCGAATGCGCCGAGCGAGCGCCTTCTCCCCGTCTGCCGTCAACAGGGGAAATCGACTCACTTCAGCGAAATACTGGTCGAGGATGTCGCGGTCGCTCTCCGCGGGACGTATGTCCGCGGGAACCGCGCGCCGGCGGCGTTTGGAATCTGCCATACTGCCCCCTCGTGGTGTTCCGACGCGCGTCGCCAGGCTATCCGTAACATTGCGTACGCAGCGGGAACTGAGGGTAAGCTTGTTAATCTTGGGCCAAAAAGATACACCTGTGCACGTTATAATCTTCTTATTTAAGCCCCTCTAGAGGTCATCCCGGTCCCGCGATCGGGGTATGAGGCGCAAGGCGAACGCGATCACGACGAAGCCGATTCCCACCAGCATGAAGGTGTGATTCCCCGTGTGGGCGCCCCACGCCCAAATGGCGACGGCCACCACGAGAATGGCGAACTTCAGCTGGTCAATGGGTCTCATTAGCCGTCCCGGCGCGGTGCGAAGCGGCGCACGCCATCGCGAAATTCCGAGGTGCTGCGCGCCTCCACGTTAACGCGAACGGCCTGCGCGATGCCGTCGGAGAAACCGGCATCGTCGAGCGCGTAAAAGAGCCGCTTCGTCTGCCGCAGCGCTTCTGGCGGCATGGCCGCGAGCTCCTTCGCGAGCTGCTCGACGGCGCCGTCTAATGCTCCGTGCGGAACGACGCGGCTTACGAGCCCGAGCTCGAGCGCCTCGCGCGCCGGTACCTGTCTTCCGGTGGCGACAAGCTCGAATGCGCGCTTCTCGCCGATCTGTCGCCTGAGGAGCGCCATCACCATCGCGGGGACGAAACCGACGCGCACTTCCGGATAGCCGAACACCGCGCCCTCGCTTGCCACCACGAGATCGCAGGCGGTGGCGAGCCCCGTCCCTCCCGCGAGCGCGCGACCGCGCACCGCGGCGATCACCACCTGCGGCATCTCGCGCAACACGCGAAAGACATCGCCGAGGGCTTCGGCGTCGCGCAGCTGCGCCGCCGCGTCGGCATCGAGGAGCTCGTACAGCGCCGCGAGATCGGCGCCCGCGCAGAAGTCGTCGCCGTCCGCGCCGAGCACCACGATGCGCACCTCCGCATCCGCCGCGAACTCGCGCAGCGCTTCCTGCAGCTCGCGCGCGGCCGTCTGATCGAGCGCGTTCTTTTTTTCTGGACGCGCGAGCGTGATGCGTCCGATCGCGCCCGTCCGCTCCACGCGAATGCGCATCATGCGCGATACTCCGGAAGCCCGAGCGCGCGAGCTTCCGCGTCCGGCACCTCGATCACGAGCCGCAGCAGCGCGGACGAGTAGACCTTGGCCTGCGCGTCGGTGCGCAACGTGACCGTGCCGCCGCCGCCGAGTGCACCGTACAGGAGAAAGTTGAGCGCGAACAGATTCGGCAGCTCGAACCGCTCCACGGTTCCCTTGATCACCTTCGCGAAGTGCTCGGCAACGCGCTCGCGCGTCACGTAGCGGACGAGGACAGGATACCACTTGTCCTCGAGCGCGATCAGTCCGACGTTCGCGATGTCGCCCTTGTCGCCGGAGCGCGCGTGCGCGATGTCCAGAAGGCGAACTCTCATGTCGTAAGGATGCTGACGCTGGGAGCGATCACGCTCTTATCAACCAACGCGGGCCAATACGCCACGACTTCTTCGACCTTCGGACGTCCGCCCGCGTACCCCGTGACGTGCGGTGGGCCGGTCAGCACGAGCGGCGCGATCTCGCGCGTGAAGCGCTCGATCGCTTTGCGGTCGTTGCCGCGCACGCCGATGCGGAGCTGCACTTCGGGGAGCTCGTCGGGGATCGTCGCGAGCGGACCATGCGTCGCCGTCGCGCCCACGAACTCGGTGTAGATGAGCTCGAACTCGAGACCGAGCTTCGCGAGGCGTGCGCGGATGATCCGGTCGGCCTCCTTCGCCTTCGCGAGCGCATCGGGCCACGCGTACACGAGGGTGCCGACGGCCTTGTAGCCGTCGCGATAGGCGATCGAGATCTTGAGCATGTCCGTCGGCGGCGTGCCGTGCACGTTGGAGACGCGCACGCGATCCTTGCCGTCGGCGGCGAGCTTGATCGTCGTGAAGTCCGCGATGACATCCGGCGTGAAATACTGCTTCGGATCACCCATCTCGTAGACGAGCTGCTCCGTCACCCCGTGCACGTCGACGCGACCGCCCGTGCCCGGATGCTTGGTGACGACGAACGATCCGTCCTCGGCCACTTCGACGATGGGGAAGCCGATGTTCTCGAGATCGGGGATGGTGCTCCAGTCGTAGGCGCAATTGCCGCCGGTGGACTGCGCGCCGCACTCGACGATGTGCCCCGCGACGATGCCGGACGCCAACCTGTCCCAGTCATTTACAGGCCATTGGAATTCGTGCATCAATGGCGCGAGAATGAGTGCAGTGTCGGTGCACCGCCCCGTGACGACGACGTTCGCACCGCGCGCGAGCGCCTCGATGATGGGAGCCGCGCCGACGTACGCATTCGCTGAGAGCACGCGGTCTCGCACCGAGGAGAGCGGCGCGCCGGTCTCCATGTGCGCCATCTCGTGCCCCGCCGCGATCAGCTCGTCGATGCGCGGCAGCAGGTCGTCACCCGTGACGACGCCCACGCGCAGCTTCTCGTGGTGCGCAGCGCCGCGTGCCGTCTCGAGCAGCGCATCGGCGCAGCCGAGGGGATTCACGCCGCCCGCGTTGGCGACGACGCGCACTCGGCGATCGTCGAGCACCGCCGGCAGCACGCCCTCCATCTGCGTGATGAAGTCGCGCGCGTACCCCGCGAGCGGATCGCGCTGCTTCTGCTTCTGAAGGATCGACATCGTGACTTCGGCCAGATAGTCGAGCATCAGATAGTCGACCGGTCCGCCTTCCACCTGGCGGCGCGGCGCCTCGAGCCAATCGCCCCAAAACCCCTGCCCCGCGGCGATGCGAACGAGCTTGCTCACGTGGTCACGCTGAGTTGCGCAGGAAGGGTGAAAGTGCCGAGATGCGGCCCGCGATTGTGCAGCGATGCGCGGAGCGCCATGGCGAGCACTTCGCGCGTCTCCTCGGGATAGACGATGGCATCGATGAATCCGCGCGCGCCGGCGAAGCGCGCGTCGAGTTGCTGATCATAGTCGGCGCGCATCTCCGCCACCGTGGCTTCGAGCTCGGGCGGCAGCGCCTTCCCGCGATTCGCCTCGAGCGACGGGCCATGCACCGCCTGCACAGCGGCCTCGCCCTCCATCACGCCCATGCGTCCCGTGGGCCAGCTGAAGATGAAGTCCGGATCGAACCCCTGCGCCGCCATGGCGTAGTAGCCAGCGCCCGACGCGTGATTCACAGTGAGCGTGATCTTGGGGACGATCGCGGTGGCCATCGCCTCGACGAAGCGCGCGCCCGCGCGAATGATCCCCTCGTGCTCGGCCTCGGGGCCGACCATGAAGCCCGACACGTCCTGTACGAAGAGCAGCGGAATTCCCTGACGGTCACAGCGATCGATGAAGTACGCGACCTTCTCCGCGCTCTCGGCGTAGATGATCCCGCCGAAGCGAGGGCGCTCGCCCGCTCGCCCCTTCACGAGCCCGCGTTGGTTCGCAATGACGCCAACGGGAATGCCCATGATGCTCGCGTCGCCGCAGATCATCTCGCGTGCGAGCCCGTCCTGCATCTCGTCGAGCCGACCGTCGTCGACGATGGCGCGGAGCAGCGAGTGCATGTCGTACGACATCCGATGATCGGCGGGGAGGAGATCCTGCAGCGACTCCGCGCTCGGATGGGCGCCGGACTCCGCATGCTTCGCCTGCGCGCTCTCGAAGGGGCCCGGCGTGGCGGGCAGGCGATCGATGAGCTCGCGCAGCTTCGCGATGCACGCGTCATCGTTCGCGACGTTGTAGTGCGCGACGCCGGACTTCTCCGTGTGCGTGCGCGCGCCGCCGAGCGATTCGGAGTCGATCACCTGCCCGGTCGCGCCCTTCACGAGATTCGGACCGCCGAGCCCCATGAAGGACGTCCCTTCGACCATGAGGATCACGTCGGAGAGCGCGGGGAGATAGGCGCCACCCGCGATGCACGGGCCCATCACCGCGGCGAACTGCGGGATGCGCAGGTAGCGGCGCATGATCGAGTTGTAGTAGAAAATCCGGCTCGCGCCGTACTGCCCCGGAAAGACGCCACCCTGATACGGGAGATTCACGCCCGAGGAATCGACGAGATACACGATCGGGATGCGGCAGCGCATCGCGATCTCCTGCGCACGCAGAATCTTCTGGATCGTCTCGGGCCACCACGAACCCGCCTTCACCGTCGCATCGTTCGCGACGACGACGCACTCGCGCCCATGCACCGTCACCAGCCCGGTGACGACGCCGGCGGCGGGTGCCTGCCCATCGTATTTGTCGTAGGCGAGGAGGAGACCTACTTCGAGGAAGCGTGACTCAGGATCGCTGAGGAGCGCGATGCGCTCGCGCGCGGTGAGCTTGCCCTGTGCGTGCTGGCGTTCCGTTTTCGCAGTGCCGCCGCCCTCGCGGAGCTTAGCCTCCAGCGCGCGAATCTCGCCGGAGAGCTGGCCGAGCCGGGACATCACGCCTCCTGCTTCTGGCGCTCGGCGAACCACTCGCGAATGTACGAGATGAGGTCTGTGGTGGCGGTACCGGGGCCGAAGAGGCGGCCGATTCCCTGCTTCTGGAGCGCGTCGATATCCTCGGCGGGGAGGATGCCGCCGCCTGTGATGAGGATGTCGTCGCGTCCCTGCTCGCGCACGAGGGCGAGCACGCGCGGGAAGAGCGTCATGTGCGCGCCGCTCAGAATCGAGAGGCCGATGACGTCGACATCTTCCTGAATGGCTGCGGTGGCGATCATCTCGGGCGTCTGGTGCAGCCCCGTGTAGATGACTTCCATCCCTGCATCACGCAGCGCGGCGGCGACGACCTTGGCGCCTCGATCATGGCCATCGAGGCCGGGCTTGGCGATCAGAACACGTATCGGACGCATCAGTGCAAGTTATCGAAGGTTACGCTACCCCGCCAACTCGCTCTTGCGAGCCACGAGGAGCATTTCGGAGGAACGGCGCGAGAGCGGCGCGCTGGACCAGCCATCGTACGCCTCTTCCACAATGAGGCCGGCGGTCTGGCAAATTTCGGCCAGTCGCGTTGCGGTGTAGAGGCGAATGCGGTGCTCACGCTCGCCGTTCGCGCGCTTGCCGCTCCAATGCGAGCGAATCGTGAGGATCCCCGAGAGCGAGTCGAAGCTGCGCTCGTGCGCCACCATCGTGCCGTCCTCGGACTTCCACCAGTCGCGCGAGAGGAATTTCGCCATCACCCCGTCGCGGCTTCCGCCGTGCCACACGAGCACGCCGTTTGGCTCGAGCACGCGTGCGAATTCGCGCACGACGCGCACATCATCCGCCGGGTCGAGGAAAAAACCGAAGCTGGTGAAGAGGTTGAGCACCGCCGCGAATCTGCCCGACCACTTGGGCGAAAGCGCGCGCATGTCGCCCTGCACGTAGCGAAGGGTTGCGCCTGTGCCGCGCTCCTTCGCGATGTCGAGCAGGTGCTTCGAGTAGTCGAGCCCCGTCACGTCGAAGCCTGCTTCCGCGAGCAGGTGCGCGTGGCGTCCCTGCCCGCACGGCACGTCGAGCACGCGCTCGCCGGCAGCGAGGCCGAGGATCTCGATCAGTCGTGCGACGTCTGCGCGATCGCGCGCCGGCGAGAAGATCGGTTCGTATTCGAGCAGGTACTGCGCATCAAAGTACGATTCCCACCACTCCTTCGGGTGGCGCTTCTTAGCCGTCAAAAGAAGACCGGCTCGCGATACGCGCCGAACACCTCTTCCATCGCCGCGCGAATCTCGTAGAGCGTGGCGTATGCGCGCGCGCAATCGAGGATGTGCGGAACGAGATTCTCCGACGTGCGCGCGGCAGCCTTGAGCTCTCCCAGCCGGCGTGCGACGAGGTCATTGTCGCGCGTTGCCCGGAGCTCGGCGAGACGCGTGCGCTGCTCCCGCTCGGTGTCGCCGATCTTGAGCAGCGGGATCGTGAGCTCATCATTCTCGACGATGAAGTCGTTCACGCCGACGATGATGCGGCGATGCTGCTCGATCTCCCACTGCTGCCGAGCGGCGGCTTCGGCGATGCGGCGCTGGAACCACCCGGTCTCGAGGGCGCGCACGACGCCGCCCGCGCGGTCGATCTCCTCGAAGAGCGACTCGGCTTCGCTTTCGAGCTTGTCGGTGAGCGCTTCGACGTAGTACGAGCCGCCGAGCGGATCGATGACGTTCGGCACGCCGCTCTCGAAGGCGAGAATCTGTTGCGTGCGAAGCGCGACCTGCACCGAATGCTCGGTGGGAAGCGCGAGCGTCTCGTCCATCGAGTTGGTGTGCAGCGACTGCGTGCCGCCGAGTGCGGCCGCCATCGCCTGGTAGGCGACGCGCACCACGTTGTTCATCGGCTGCGCGGCGGTGAGCGTGACGCCGGCGGTCTGCGAGTGGAAGCGCATCGCCCAGGAGCGGGGATCCTTCGCGCCAAAGCGGTCGCGCATGTGCCGCGCCCAAATGCGGCGCGCCGCGCGGAGCTTGGCGATCTCCTCGAAGAAATCGTTGTGGATGTCCCAGAAGAACGAGAGCCGCGGTGCGAAGTCGTCGACATCGAGCCCGCGCGCGACGCCGCGCTCGACGTAGGTGAAGCCATCGGCGAGAGTGAACGCCAGCTCCTGCGCCGCGGTCGATCCCGCCTCGCGAATGTGGTAGCCCGAGATCGAGATCGTATTCCACTTGGGCGCGTGCTTCGCGCTCCACTCGAAGCCATCGACGATCAATCGAAGCGCCGGCTCGATCGGATAGACCCAGGCGTGCTGGGCCATGTACTCCTTCAGGATGTCGTTCTGAATCGTGCCATTCAGCTTCGACGCATCGACGCCCTGCTTCTCCGCCGCCGCGATGTAGAAGCAGTAGAGGATGATGGCTGGGCCATTGATCGTCATCGAGGTCGAGACCTTGTCGAGCGGAATCCCCTCAAAGAGCGACTCCATGTCGGCAAGGCTCGAGATCGCGACGCCGCACTTCCCCACCTCGCCCTCGGAGCGCGCATGATCGGAGTCGTAGCCCATGAGCGTCGGGAAGTCGAAGGCAACCGACAACCCCGTCTGTCCGTGCTCGAGCAGGAACTTGTAGCGCGCGTTCGTATCATGCGCACTGCCGAAGCCCGCGAACTGGCGCATCGTCCACAGCCGTCCGCGATAGCCGGTGGGATGGATGCCGCGCGTGTACGGGAAGGCGCCGGGGAGCGACGCGTCCGCATCGCCCGCGACGTCGAGCTCCGTAAAGAGCGCGGGCACTTCGCCGCCGGAATTCACGAAGGCGAGATCGCGCACCTTGCTGGCGGCGAAGCGCTCGCGCCACGCGGCAACTTCCGCGCGAAGCTGGGCGAGCTCCTCTTCCTGCGAGCGCTGCGAGTCGAGCTGCGGATTGAGTGTCGTCATGCTACCTCACTCTCACTGTTCGGCGATCCTGAATTCGACAATAGCGTTGCCACCTGTGCTACGAGCGCTTCCGATGCGGCGAGCGGCGTCGTACGTCCCTCCTCCACTTCCGGAAGCATCGCTTCGAGCCGTGCCGTGAGCGCGCGATCGTTCCAGATGCGATCGTGCAGCTCGCGATCGACGCCTTCCACGACGCGATCGCGCAGCCGTCCCCGGCGCCGCGACTGCAACGTTCCACTCTTCTCAAGGTAATCAAAATGACCGTCGAGCGCCGTCGCGAGCTCCTCGATTCCTTCGCCGCGCTCCGCGCTGGTCGCGAGCACGGGCGGCGTCCACGACGCCTCGTCGCTGCTCGCCGCCGCGTCGCGCTCCATGCGCGCGCGCCTGCCCACGCGCGCGAGATCCACGCCGTGATGCGCCGGCACGTTGCGCGCGAGCTGCCCCATGCGAAGGCCGAGCATCAACTTCATCTCGTGACGCATGCGATCGGCCCCCGGCCGGTCCGCCTTGTTGACGACGAAAAGATCCGCGGCCTCCATCAGTCCCGCCTTGAGCGTCTGGATCGAGTCGCCCGACTCCGGAACGATGACGAGCACACTCGTGTCCGCCGTTCGCGCCACATCGAGCTCGCTCTGTCCCACGCCTACCGTCTCGACGAGCAACCGATCGAAGCCGAAGGCGTCGAGCACGTCGCACACATCGCGCGTGGCCGCCGCGAGCCCGCCGAGCGCTCCGCGCGTGGCCATCGAGCGGATGAAGATGCCGTCGTCGAGGGCAACGGATTCCATGCGAATGCGATCGCCGAGCAGCGCGCCACCGGTGAATGGCGAGGTCGGATCGACAGCGACGATGCCGACGGTGAGGCCATTCCTGCGATAGAACTCGGCGAGGCGCGTCGTGAGCGTGCTCTTCCCCGCGCCCGGCGGGCCGGTGATCCCGATGCGCCGCGCGCGGCCGAGCAGCGGATGCAGTGCGGCGAGCAGTTGCGCGGCGCCGGCGCGACGATTCTCGACGATGGAGATGGCGCGCGCGAGCGCCGAAGGGCGGCGCGCGGTGAAATCTTCGAGCAACTTCACGTGACCGGTGATAGTCGATGGAGTCATGATTACTGAGGTGCCTTCAACGTGATCGGCGGAGCCGTGTCGGCGCGCTGTGCGATCAGGCGCTGAATGCGCGTGGCGGTCGCGCGCACGACGGTGAGCTCGAGCGAGCCAAGCACGAAGCGCTCGCCGACGACAGGGATGCGACCGAGCGCGCGCACGATCAATCCGGCAAGCGGCTGTGAGCGATCCTCTACCCAATCCGGCAGCATTGCATCGAAGCGCGCGGCCACCTCGCTGGCGGGCATTGCGGCGTCGAGCACGACGGCGTGCCGCGAGTGGCCGACATCGGCGATCGCGGGCTCGTCGTGCTCATCGTGGATGTCGCCGACGAGCTCCTCGAGCAGATCCTCGAGCGTGACGATGCCGGCGGTGCCGCCGAACTCGTCGGCGACAACGGCAAAGTGAAACTGCCCGCGGAGCATTTCGAAGAGCATCTCGCTCACCCGCTTCGCCGCGGGTGCGTGAGGCACCGGGCGCAGAGGCGCCATGCGCTCGCCGCCGTCGCGGAATACGTCGAACACGTGCACGACGCCGATGATGTCGTCGAGTGAGCCGCGATAGACAGGCACGCGGCTGTAGCCCGAGCTCGAGATCACCGCAGCCATCTCGAGCGGCGACAGCGTCACGTCCACCGCGAACACAGCCGTGCGTGGCGTCATGACGTCGCGCAGCACGCGCTCGCCGAACTGAACGACGCCGGTGATGATGTCGATCTCATCGCGCTCGCCAATGCCCTCGAGCTGCCCTTCGCGCAGGAGCTCCTCGAAGCCCTCGCGCCGCCACTGCTCATTTCTCGCTGGGCGCACGCTCGCGGCGGCGACCGCCGTGGCGAGTCGCTGCACGGGCGAGATCAGCGCGGAGGTCGCGCGGAGTGTCGGCAGGAGCACGGGAACGAGCTTCGATGACCAGCGGCGTGCGAGCGCGCGCGGCAGGAGCTGCCCGAGCACGAGCACGGCGATCCCATATACGATAATCGCGCCGATGGCATTCAGCGCACTGGCCTCGGGGCGCGCGCCGATGGCGATCCCGGCAAGAATGACGAGGAGCGCCGCCGCGCTCACGCTCGCCGCTAGCAGCTGGTGCAGGCGCTCCAAGTACGCTTCGGCCGTGACCTTCCCGGTGAGCTGCTGCTCGACCCAGTCGCGTAGCCAGAGACGACTCGCCGAGCGAAGCGCGGTCGAGGCGGCGGTGAGCCACGCCAGGAGCAGCACGAGCAGCACGAGAATCGGCATCATCGCGAGCTCACGGCCGCCGGCTCCATCCGCTCGAAGTAGAGGCGATCGATGCGGCGGCGAATCACGCGCTCGACCACCACGCGGAATCCGTGCAGGGTGAGCGTCTCGCCCGCGCGCGGCACGCGGCCGAGGCGCTGGAAGATCAATCCACCCACCGTCGTGATGTCCTTGTCCTCGAAAACCTCGCCCAGCGCCTCGGAGAGCTCATCGAGCGTCACGCGCCCCGATACCCAGAAGCGCAAATTCGCCTCGGCCACGATCGGCGGCTCTTCCCAATCGTTCTCGTCGCGGATGTCGCCGACAATCTCCTCGAGAATGTCCTCGATGGTGAGCAGCCCCGCCGTGCCGCCGTATTCGTCGACGACGATCGCGATGTGCGTGCGCGTCGCCTTGAATTCGCGCAGCTGCGCGTCGATGGCCTTGCTCTCTGGGATGAACGACGCCGGGCGGACGAGCGAGCTCCACCCGCGGCCTGGCTCCTCATCGGCGATGACGGCCCCTAGCAGATCCTTGGCATAGAGAATCCCCACCACCTGGTCGAGCGTGTCGTCGTAGACGGGAAGGCGCGCGTGCTGCGAGCTGCGTACGCGATCGACGACCTCCGACCAGGGCGTCGAGCGCTCGACGCCGATGATGTCGACGCGCGGGACCATCACTTCCTGCACCTCGGTGTCGCCGAGGGAGAAGACGCGGCGCAGGATCGCTCGCTGGTCGCGCGGCGTCTGCGGTCCGTGCGCGACGACATCGCGCAGCGGCGGCGCCGTCCCCTCGCGCTCATCGCGCAGCGGCGGCGCCGGAAAGAGCCGCGAGAGTACGCCGTCGATCGCGGCGCCCGTGGCGACGAGCGGATTCATCATGAGCTCGACCAGCGAGATGAAGAGCGCGAAGCGTGCGAGCACGGCTCCGCCGATCATGTCGCCAATCTCGCGCGGGAGAATTTCGCCGAGCACGAGGATGACGATCAGGCCGCCGAGCGCCACCAACGCGCCCATGGGCATCGGCTGCGTCGTGAGATCCGTCGCCATCGCGAACGCGGCCCCGCTCGTGAGCTGCGCAAAGAGGCGCGTGATCGACAGCGCGCGATGCGTGCGCTCGCGCGCATCGCCATGCGGGAGCGTGCTCCCTTCGCGCGACTGGGAATCGCGGCCGGCGGTGAGCAGCGCGCCGTCCGCGAGCGCGGCGAGCGCCGCTACGCCGAGCGCGAGTACGGCGACGATCCAGGCAATGATCATGCGGACTTCAGCACGCGGGCGAGCACCCGCTCCTGGCGTTTCCACATCGGCGACATCGTGCGCGCGCCCTCGGGATGATCGTAGCCGAGCACGTGCAGCGTGCCGTGCACCACGAGCCGCGCGAGCTCCTCGCGGATCGACGCGCCGTGCTCGAGCGCGTTCGCGCGGGCGACCGCCGGCGCGATGTAGATGTCGCCGACCACGGGCGCACCCTTCCCCGCGCCGGCGAAGCCGAAGGAGATCACATCCGTGGCGCCGCGATGTCCGAGGTGCCTTGCGTTCAAGCGCGCGATCGCGGCGTTGGACACGAAGGTGATCGAGAGCATCGCGTCGCGCACGCGCTCCGCCGCGAGCGTCGCGCGCGCGATCGATTCGACACGCGCGGCGGAGAGCGAGGAGCGCACATCGCTCGCGTTCACGTACACGCTGATGCTCATACCGCAGCGAACTCCGACGTCACGCCACCACTCGCCGTCGGATAGTCGATGCGAGCGTGATGCATGCTCGAGAAGACGCGCGCGAATTCATCCTTGATCAAGTCGAGATCCTTGAGCGTGAGCGGCGCCTCGTGCAACTGCCCCTGATCGACGCGCTGCTTCACGATGTGGTCGATCACCTCACGCACGCGCGGCGCCGTTTGCTCCTGGAGCACGCGCACCGATGCTTCGACGCCATCGGCGAGCATGCAGATGGCCGTTTCCGCGCTCTGCGGCACGGGCCCGGGATAGATATAGTCGGCGACGTTCGGCACCGGAGCGCCATCGCGTCCGCGCGCCTTCTCTTCGAAGTACGTGATGTGCCCCGTTCCGTGATGCTCGGGAATGAAGGCTGTGATCGCCGCCGGCAGATGATACTCCGCCGCGAGATCGAGCCCTTCCTGGATGTGATTGCGGATGATCGCCGCGCTCGTGCCGGGCTTGAGCATATCGTGCGGATTGCGTCCGCCGGCCTGGTTCTCGACGAAGTACTGCGGCTTGGCGAGCTTGCCAATGTCGTGGTAGTACGTGCCGACGCGGCCGAGCAGTCCGTTCGCGCCGATCGCATTGCACGCCGCCTCGACGAGATTCGCCATCGCGATCGTGTGCGCGTACGTCCCCGGCGCCTCGAGACTCAACCGCCGGAGCAGCGGACGATTGAGATCGGACCACTCCACGAGCGTGAGCGACGTCGTCACTCCGGTGAGGCGCTCCGCGAGCGGCATCAGGAACATCGCGAGCACCACCGACACGAAGGCATTGAGCACGCCGAAGCCCGCCGTCACGCCGATCTGTCGCGTCGTCCAGCCGAGCGTGAGTCCGAGCGTGACGGCTGCGAAGAGATAGGCGACCCCGATCGTCAGGACGTAGCGATAGCCGTCTTCGCGGCGAAGCATCGCGCGCATGCTCAAGGCCGCCGCGGCGCCGCCGACGAGATTCAGAAAGAGCGAGTTCGTCCCGCGATAGACGCTCTGCCCGCCCGCGAGCACCGCGAGAATCATCGCGGCGATCATGCTGATGCGCGCGTCGAAGAGCATGCTGATGATGATCGCCGCGATGGCGACCGGCACGAGCTCGGGGCGCACGGGCTGCCATTGGGCTCCGATCGCCGCCACCACGAGCACGAGCGTGAACACCGCAGCGAAGAGCGCGAGCGCCCGCATCGAGCGATAGAGCGCCGGGCGAAACACCAGAATTGCGATCCCGAAGATCGCGAGCACGAGGGCGTTGTAGGCGATGCCGCCGAGCACGCGCCGGAACGCGCGCTCGCCGCCCACCGAGGACTGAATCGCGTCGTGCATCGCGTGCATCTTGTCGAACTCCGCGCGCCCGACCACCTCGTGCTCACCGACGATCTTCTCTCCAGCGCGAACGATGTAGCGGTCCACGTCCACCGACGCGCGCAAGTCCGCGCGGCGCTGTTCGGTCGCGGCGGGATCGGGGTTGATCGTGGGATGCAGGAGCCCGGCGAGCAGCTTCAGGTACAGTCCGTCCGCCACCGAGGAGTTCGGATCCGGCTGCAACGGGCGAGCGCGCCTGAGCAGCGTGCCGAGCGTCATCACGCTGTCGGCGAGCACATTGCGCTCCTCCGTGCCGCGGCGCACGAGCATCTCGCCCTGCACTTCGTCCAGCGCGCTGGAGGCCGCGAGCCCCTCTGGGAGCCACCTCGCGTACGCGTGATGCACGGCCTCCTGCAGTCCACGGCGACGATCGGAGCGAGCGAGGTAGGCGCCCTCCGCCGGCGTGAGCGCGAGCCCTCGCGCCATTGCGGCCCTCATCGCCGCTTCGGCTTCGTTGCGATTGTTGGCCGAATCAACCGCCGTCGCGACAGCGCGCATGAGCGACGACAGCTGCTGCTGCGACGAGTCGAGCGCCGCCGGAGCGTAGACGAAGATCGGCTTGGCCGACCGTGCGAGCTGCTCGCGCTCCTCGCGCAGATCCGTCTCCGATTTGCGCACCGTGAATCCGATCGGCGCGATCACATTCTGCGTCGCGACCGAATTGACCTCGAAGATCGGCGAGTCGACGGCGGCGCTCGTCGGAAAGAGCAGATACGTCACGAGCGCAACCGCGAGCAGCAGGGCGATGCGCGGCGCGTGCAGCGCCACCTTCTCGTGGCCCGTGTCCGGCGCCAGCGTTACAGCGCTCGATTGCCGAGGATGCGCGTCCATCCGCGCGCTACTCCACTCCCGAGTCGCGGGCGTACGCCTTGATGATATCCCGCACCAGTCGGTGGCGGACGACGTCGGCCTCGCTGAGATAGTGGAACCCGATCCCTTCGATGCCCTTCAGAATGCGCTCGACCTCGATGAGCCCGGATTGCTCGCGCTGCGGCAGATCGATCTGCGTCTTGTCGCCCGTGATCACCGCCTTCGAGTTCACGCCGAGCCGCGTGAGGAACATCTTCATCTGCGCGTTGGTGGCGTTCTGTGACTCGTCGAGAATCACGAACGCATCGGCGAGCGTGCGGCCGCGCATGTAGGCGAGCGGCGCAATCTCGATCGTGCGCGACTCGAGCGCCTTCTGCACGCGCTCCGCCGGCATCATGTCATCGAGCGCATCATACAGTGGGCGGAGATACGGATCGACCTTGGCCTGCATGTCGCCGGGAAGAAAGCCGAGGCTCTCCCCCGCTTCGACTGCCGGGCGCGCGAGCACGATGCGGCGCACCCGCTTCCGCGCGAGCGCATCGACCGCCATCGCGACGGCGAGATAGGTCTTTCCCGTTCCCGCCGGCCCGATCCCGACCACGATGTCGTTGTCGGCGATCAGCTTCATGTACTCGGCCTGCCCCGAGGTCTTCGGCTGGATGATGCGGCGCATCCCCGGCAGCGCGAGACGCATCTCGCCATTCGGTCCGCCATTCCCTCCCGGATCGCCGTGATCCTCGCTCAGCCGTTGAACGTCATCCGGCGTGAGCGTGAGCTGCTGGCGCGCGGTGTCGAGCATCCGCTGCGCAACGGGCGTCGCGCGCTCGACGGCCTCACCTGGCCCCGTGAGCGTGAGCAGGTCTCCGCGCAGCGATACGCGCACGCCCGTGATGCGCGACAGCGCGATGAGATTGGAGTCGTTGACTCCGGCAAGTGTGAGCAGATCGGCGCCCTCAGCGTTCAGGCGCTGTGTAAGGTGATCGTCGCTCATCGCGCTCCTTCTGCTGCCAGTCTAATGTGTAAATCGCGCAAGTCCTCTTCCGCTACCGCCGTCGGTGCGCCCTCGAACAAAGCGCGCGCAGCCGTCGTCTTCGGGAAAGCGATCACATCGCGCAACGACGTCGCACCGGAAAGCAGCATCGCAATGCGATCGAAGCCGAATGCGATCCCGCCGTGCGGGGGCGCACCCGAGCGAAGCCCCTCCAACAGAAAGCCGAAGCGCTGCTGCGCGGTCTCGTCATCGATCGCGAGCAGATTGAACATGCGCCGCTGTACCTCGGGATCCGCAATACGAATGCTCCCGCCGCCGAGCTCGGTGCCGTTGAGCACCACGTCGTAGGCGAGCGCGCGCGCCTTCTCCGGCGCAGAGTCGAGCAGCGCAAGATCGTCGGGGTGCGGCGACGTGAAAGGGTGATGCACCGCACCGAGCGCGCCGGTGACCGCGTCCTTCTCGAAGAGCGGGAAGTCGAGCACCCAGAGGAACGACAGCGCGTTTGCCGGAACGAGCTGCATCACCTTCGCCACTTCCTGGCGCACGCGATCGAGCGCCGGCGACGAGACGCGATCCGACGCGGCGACGAGCACACAGAGATCGCCCTCCGCGATTCCCAGCGCCGTGCCCTGCTCGGCGGAGAGAAACTTCGCCGCGGGGCCGGAGAGCTCGCCCTTCTCGCGCTTGAGTCGCAGCATCCCTGCCGCGCCCGCGCCCTTCGCGAGCGCCTCGAGCTCGTCCACCTGCTTGCGCGAGAGCGCCGCGCCGCCTGGCACGCGAATGCCGCGCACGCGCCCGCCGCCCTCAATCGCACCGCGCGTGATCCCGAAGTCGACAGCGCGAAAGATCTCCGTCGCGTCGAAGATCTCGAGGCCATAGCGAAGATCCGGGCGATCGGTGCCGAATCGCTCGACCGCGTCCGCGTACTTCATGCGCGGGAACGGCGTCGTGATCGACACGCCCGCCTCCTTCCACACCGCCGCGATCAGCCCCTCGGCCAGCGTGTAGATGTCTTCGGCCGAGATGAACGAGGCCTCGATGTCGATCTGCGTGAACTCGGGCTGGCGGTCGGCGCGCAGGTCCTCGTCGCGGAAGCAACGCGCGATCTGGAAGTACCGATCGAAGCCGGAGATCATGAGCAGCTGCTTGTAGAGCTGCGGCGACTGTGGCAGCGCGTAGAACTCGCCCGCGCTCACACGGCTCGGCACGAGATAGTCGCGCGCGCCCTCGGGAGTCGGCTTGGTGAGGATCGGCGTCTCGATCTCTAGAAAGCCACGATCGCTGAGATGCCTGCGCGTGACCTGCATCAGCCGATGGCGCAGCACGATGTTCGCCTGCAGCTCCGGGCGTCGCAGATCCAGGTAGCGATGGCGCAGCCGAAGCTCCTCGGACGGGAGCGTCTCTCCCTTGCCGAGCGTCACCGGAATGGCGGGAGTATCGGCAGGGCCCACGACGCGCATCGAGACCGCCTTCACTTCCACCTCGCCGGTCGCGAGCTCCGGGTTGCGGCCGTTCTCCGGGCGTGCGACGACCTCGCCCTCGATCAGCACGACGCTCTCGCGCCCCACCGATCCGGCGAGCTTGATCGCCTCGGCGTCCGCGAACTTCGGGTCGAACGACACTTGCACGACGCCCGCGCGATCGCGCAGATCGAGGAAGACGATGCCGCCCATCGCGCGCTGGCGCTGCACCCAGCCGCCCAATTTCACGCGCGAGCCTACGTGGCTGCTCCGAAGCGCTCCGCCGAGCTGCGTGCGGAGCGTCGTGGCGAGAGAGAGTTCTCCGCTCACGCGCTCACCCGGCGACGCTCGCCCGCGATTGCCAGGAAGGCCCCAATTGCCGCGCCCGTCGTATCCGCTGCCCAGTCCAAGAGCTCCATCGACCGTTGTGGAATGAATTGTTGGTGCCACTCGTCGAGCGCGCCGAAGCACGAGACGAGGACGATCGCGACCAGAGCGGCCGCGGAGACACGCGATCCGCTCGTCCACGCGCGTGCGGTGAGCCATCCCAGCACTCCGTAGATCGCGAGGTGCACGACCTTGTCGAAGTACTGAAACGGAAGGACCGGCAGGCTCGTGCCCGGGATCGAGGTCAGGATGAGAATGAGGGCCGCCCAGAGGAGGGGCGGCAACCATCGTCGGGAGCTCACTGCGTCGAGAGCTCGGCGCGCGCAACATCCCGGCTCGGAGCAAGGCGCGCGAAAACCACAGCGCTGGCCAACCTCCATATCCGCGTCGAAAACATGCTCACGACAGCTCCGGGATGGTCATCAATGTGAGGGGAAAGCTACCATCTGCCGCCCCGTCCGGGAAGCGCCGAACGGCCTTTGCGGGCCATGATCGGGCTTCATATGTGTATGCGAGACAGCGAGTTATTCACAGGGCGCTCGCGTGCCGCGCGAGGTATTCCGGCGCATCATCGAGCGCTCGAATCCGTTAGATTGCGTGACAGGCGCGGCGCTCGAAACTCCGCGCCCTCCCAATCATCGTAGCCATGACCGCTCCCATCAATCTGCTCGACCTCACCCCTGCGGAGGCGCTCGTGCGCCTGCGCGAGTACGCGACCGCGACCGGCGAACCTGCCTATCGCGCCGCTCAGGTCGTGCGGCATCTCTGGGAGAAGCCGGTCGCCGACTTCGCGTCGATGACGACGCTGCCCGTCGCGCTGCGTTCCTCGCTCGCCGAGCGATTCGCGATTCCGCGCCTGGAGATGATCGCGCGCCAGACCTCCACCGACGGGACCGAGAAATTTCTCTTCCGGCTCCCCGAGGGACAGGAGATCGAGACTGTCGCAATTCCCGAGGGCGGGCGGCTGACGCTCTGCATCTCGTCGCAGGCGGGGTGCGCGCTCCAGTGTGCGTTTTGCGCGACGGGACGCATGGGATTCCAGCGCAACCTCGCGGCGTGGGAGATCGCGGCGCAGGTGCGCGAGATGGCGTTGCTCAGCCCGCCCATCGCGGTGACGAACGTGGTGTTCATGGGAATGGGCGAGCCGATGATGAACTGGAGCGCCGTCGACACCGCGCTCACGATTCTCAACAGCCCGCAGGGAATCGGCATTGGGGCGCGCCACATCACCGTGTCCACCGTTGGCGTTCTCCCCGGAATCGTCGCGCTCGCGGAGCGACCGGAGCAGTTCCGGCTCGCGATCTCGATCCATGCGCCAACCGATGAGCTGCGGCGCGAGCTCATGCCGGTGAACGTCAAGTACCCGCTGGCAGACGTGATCGCGCAGGCGAAAATCTTCGATCGGCGCGTCACCTTCGAGTACGTCATGCTCGGCGACGTGAACGACGCGCCGGAGCACGCGCGTCAGCTCGCAGCGCTCGCGCGCTCGTGCCGTGCGTTCGTGAATCTGATTCCGCTGCACGAAGGCGGCGCGCTCGAGTTCAAGGGATCGCCGGCGCAGCGCATCTCGGGCTTCGCGCGCGCGCTTCGAGAGGCCGGCGTGGAGGTGGCGATTCGAAAGAGCCGCGGCAAGGACATCGCGGCCGCGTGTGGCCAGCTACGGGTAGAACGGCTGGGCCGGAGCGCGCCACGACGCCCCAATGAGCACGGTCAGGTCAACGTCGCGTGAGCTGTCGGGGCGCATGAGCACCGCGCCCCCGCCCATCGCCTTTGCCGCCCGCTCCGCCCAGTCGCGATGTCCCGTGCGCGCGAGCACCTGGGTGCTGTCGAACTGCTCTTTGTTGGTGCCCGTCGACACCACGTCGAACCCCTGATCGCGCAACGTGCGCGCCGCGCGCCGCGCGAGGCCGCGCACCTTCGTCGCGTTGATCACTTCGACGGTGATGCGCGTGCCCGTCACCCATTTCGGATCGGCGAGCTGCGGCGGCGGAGGTGAAGTGCTGCGGCGCGGCGCTGGGACAGCACCCTGCTCGGTGTCGGCATGCTTGCCCGCATCGCGGTAGCCGATCACTCCGATCGTCACGAGCACGAGCGCGACGATTCCCGCGATGATGAGCGCCGCGCGTTTGCTCATTGCGCGCTCTCCCACAACGCCAGCGATTCCGGCAGCAGCTTCTCCTTCGCTGCCACGCGCGCGCCCAGTCTGAGATCCACGACCTCGCGAAAGACGCCCTCGAAGTCGCGCGGCACGCGCGCTGCGAGCGTCGCGCGCCGCTCGCGATCGAATTTGCGCTCGGGCTCGAGAAAGTCCGCCATGTAGAGCGCGCGCCCCGTGCGCTCCCAGCATGCGTTGCCCACCGTGTGCCAGTAGATGGCGTCGAGCACCTCGGTGCGACGTTCGCCGTCTTCGGCGAGGCGCGCGGCCGCCGCCGGCCCGTGCAGCAGCGAAGCGGGCCAGTCGAGCTGCGGGACGACCGCGCGCAGCTCGGCTTCTCTCGCATCGCGGAGCGCGTCGTGCCAGGCAGCCGCGTCGCGCCACGCCGCGCGCTCCTCGCGATCGATGCCCATCGCATCGGCCCACGAGAGCGCAAGCGCGGTCACGCGCGCGATGTGCGCCCGCCGTTTCGGTGACGCGATTCCCCACGCCGGAACGTCGATCTCCGCCGTCGTCATCTCGCGGAGTCCGCTGCGCCGAGGATGACGTTGTCGATGAGGCGCGTGGTGCCGAGGCGCGCGGCGACCGCGATGATGCTCCCCCGTGCGGCGACTGGCGCGGGCTCGAGCGTCTCCGGATCCATCACTGCGAGATACTCCAGCTTTACCGTCTCCTCGGTCGCCACCAGCGCATTGCCGAGCTTCTCGAGTGACGCGGAGTTCGTCTCTCCAGCGGCGAAGGCATCGCGCATTGCGAAGATCGCGCGCGAGAGTACGCGCGCGCGCTCGCGATCGGCGGCGTTCAGATACGCATTGCGGCTCGACATCGCGAGGCCGTCCACTTCGCGCACGGTGGGCGCGACGACGATCTGGATCGGAAAGTCGAGGTCGCGCACCATCGCCCGAATGATCGTCGCCTGCTGGATGTCCTTCTGGCCGAAGATCGCCACATCGGGCTGCACGATGTTGAAGAGCTTCGCGACGATGGTGAGCACGCCGGTGAAGTGTCCGGGGCGCGAGGCGCCGTCCCATCGCGTGGCGAGGGAAGTCGGCACAACGGAGACGGCGCGACCGCTCCGATAGATCTCGTCCTGCTGCGGCGCGAACAGAAAGTCCACTCCGCGCGATTCCGTCAGCCGTGCGTCGCCCTCGCGATCTCGCGGATATCTCGCGAAATCCTCGTTCGGTCCGAACTGCAGCGGATTCACGAACAGGCTCATGACGACGACCTCCGCGCGCTCGCGGGCGCGGTCGACGAGCGCAAGATGCCCTTCGTGCAGCGCTCCCATCGTGGGGACGAGCGCGATTCCCTTCCCCGCGCGCCGCAGCTCGCCGAGCGCGAGGCGGAGGGGCTCAATGCGTTCTATGATTTGCACAGCGACGTCCGGAGGCTAGTGGAGCTAGAAACTGTGATCGTCGTCGGGATAGCTCCCCGCGCGCACTTCGTCGCCGAAGTGGGAGATCGCCTCGCGCACCTCCCCAGCCATCGACGCGTAGCGTTTGAGAAACTTCGGGCTGAAGCCTTCGTTGAGCCCGAGCAGGTCGTGCAGCACGAGCACCTGTCCGCTGCACTGTGCGCCGGCGCCGATGCCGATCGTCGGCACGCGCACCGCCGCCGTCACACGCGCCGCGACTCTCGCGGGGACGAGCTCGAGCACGATCGAGAACACGCCCGCGTCCTCGAGCTTCTTCGCATCCTCCACGATCTTCATCGCACCCTCGGCGTCGCGCGCCTGCACGCGATTACCGCCGAGCGTCAACACCGATTGCGGCGTAAACCCGAGATGCCCCATCACGGGAATCCCGGCTTCCGTTGCAATGCGGATCGCGGTGAGCACCCCTTCGCTCGCGCCCTCGAGCTTCACCGCGTCGGCGCCCGTCTCCTGCATCACGCGCCCGCAATTCTCCAGCGCGCGCCGGGGCGACACCTGATACGTGAGAAAGGGCATGTCGACGATCAGCAGTGCGCGCTTCACACCCGCGCGCGTCGACTTCGCGTGGTAGACCATCTGGTCGAGCGTGACGGGGAGCGTCGTCTCGTAGCCGGCAAGGAGATTGCCGAGCGAGTCGCCCACGAGCACGGCGTCGACGCCGCTCTCATCGACGAGCCTGCCGAAGAGCGCATCGTAAGCGGTGACGACGACGAGCTTCTCGCCGCGATCCTTGCGCTCCTGAAAATCGCGAACCGTGATACGTGCACCTTCCCCGCTGCTCGTGCTCATTCCTTCGCCCCCAGTTCAGCCAGCTCGCGTTGCCACCAATCACGGTTCGCGAGCTGCGGATGTGGAATCACGAGATCGGGCTCGTCGACGTAAATATCGTCGTACCGTACGATATCGAGGTCGAGCGTGCGCGGCCCCCAGTGGATCGTCCGCTCGCGCCCTGCCTCATTTTCGATGCGCTGCAGCTGCGCGAGCAGCTCGTGCGGCGACAACTCGGTCTCGAGTGCGACCATCTGATTGAGAAAGGCGCCCTGTGGAACGCCACCGACCGGTGCCGTCTCTTCCACCGAAGATTCGGCGAGGACGCGACTGCCGGTAAGTGCCGAGAGCGCGTCGCGCGCAAAGGCGAGATATTGATTCCGATCGCCGAGGTTGGCGCCGAGTGCGATGTAGGCGAGATGGTGCATGTGTTGACAGGGAAAGAATTTACGGGCATTCTCCGCGCGTGTCAAACACAGTGAAATCATGGATAGCCTGACCGTCTACCATCTCGCGCGCGAGCTGGATGCGCGGTGGAAGGGGGGCACGATCCGCGCCGGGCACCTCGATCGCGAGGCGCGTCGAGTCGTGATCGGCGTGTTGCAGGGAACCGCCGTGGAGATCGACCTCTCGGCGCCGGCCGTGGTAGTGCGTGAGCGCGATGATGCGGAGGGTGGCGGACCGCTTGCGGGATGGACGATCGAGTCCGTGCGCGCACCCGACGATGACCGCCGACTCATGATCGCGCTCACCCGCGAGGGGAAGTTCAAGGGCTCGGTGAGCAAGCGCGCGCTGCTCGAAGTGAGCATGCTCCCACAGGCGCGCGCGGCGCTCGCGCACGAGAGTGGACGCGCCTTCGCGCAACTCGGCGGCGCGCTGCCGCCGCGGTCGGTGCCGCGCCCAGTGTTGAGCGACGAACTGGTGCGCGCCGCGGCGCTGTCCGGTGATTCGGCCGCGCTGATGACGGGACGTTGGGTGAGTCCAGTCGTGGCGCGATGGCTCGTCTCGAATCCCGAGCTTGCGGTGGAGCGCTATCGCGAGCTCTGTGCACTGGGGCCGGCGCGCCCGGCGACGTGCGGAGGGGCGCTCATCGCTTTCCCCATGTGCGACGATGCGGTGCCGGCGAGCTCGCTCATCGCATCGTCGGCGGCGGTTGCGATCGCGAGCGCAGCCGCGAGCGCGCCAACCGATCCGCGTCGCGAGCGCGCGCTCGAGCGGATGCGGCGCGAGCTCGTGCGCGCAGCCGAAGCGCCTCGCGTGCGGCTCCTGGCCGACGCGCTCATGTCGCTCGGCGACGTCCCCGCGCCGGCGACGGTGCGCCTCACCGATGACAGCGACGCGGCCGTGGAGCGCCGCGAGGGCGAGAGCGCGGTGCAGGTCGCGGAGCGGTTGTACGACGATGTGCGATCGATGGAGCGCGCGCTCGCATCGCTGCCGGAGCGCATCGCGGCGTTCGCGCTCGCGCCCGCAGCGAGCGATGCGCCGGCGCCTGCGACGCAGCTCGAGCGACAGGCTGCAGCGCGCGGCCCCGCGCGTCCCTTTCGCACCTATCGCTCGAGCGGCGGCCTCGAGATCTGGGTGGGGCGCGGCGCGTCCTCGAACGATGCGCTCACCTTTCACGAATCGTCGCCGCGCGATGTCTGGCTGCACGCGCGCGATTCGGCGGGCGCGCACGTCGTGCTCCGATGGTCGCGCGACGAGCCCCCTCCCTCGCGCGATCTCGAGGAGGCGGCGGTGCTCGCCGCCTGGCACAGCAAGTCGCGCGGCTCGGGGCTCGTCCCCGTCGACTGGACGCGGCGCAAGTACGTGCGCAAGGCGAGAGGCGGGCCGCCCGGGCAGGTGTTAGTGCAGCGCGCGGAGACGGTGTTCGTGAAGCCGGACGAGCGCGTGGAGCGGCGGTTGCGAGATACTTGAGCGAGCGGCGAGTAGAAACGACTTTGGTGAGACCACACAGACGGACACCAGCGGGCGAAAACGGTAAAGAATTTTTTCATTTACCGTTCGTGTCTCTTCTTGTCCGTCTGTGTGGTCTCACCAAGGCAGTGAGCTCATCCCTCAGAGCTACCTACCGCGCGTCGATCGCCCTCCGCATCTCGCGCACCAACTTCACCGCCGCGTCCACGCTCGTCTCCGCCGCGCGCACCACCGCGCTCCCCACCACTACGCCGTCCGCGAGTCGCGCGACGGTCGCTGCCTGCTCGGGGCCCGAGATTCCGAAGCCGACGCACACCGGCAGCTTCGTCGCGCTGCGCAAACGCTCGATTGTGGCCGAGAGGCCGCTCGCGATCTCGCTCTGCATGCCGGTGACGCCAAGGCGGCTGATGAGATAAACGAAGCCGCTGCCGTGGCGCGCGATCTCCGCCATGCGCGGCGTTGGCGTCGTCGGCGCAACGAGGCGGATGAAGTCGAGCGGCGACTCGCCGATCTCGCGCTCGACCTCCGCGTCGCCCCCCACGGGAAGATCGGTGACGAGCAGGCCGTGTATGCCCGACGCGGCCGCGCGCGCGAGCGCGGTCGGTCCCGCGGCGACGATCGGATTCAGATAGCTGAAGAGCACGAGCGGCACATCCACCTTCGCCTCCGCCGCGAGCTCGAGCACACCGTCGAAGGTCATCCCCTGTTCGAGCGCGCGCTGCGAGCTCGCCTGAATCACGGGGCCGTCGGCGAGCGGATCGGAGAATGGCACGCCGAGCTCGATCACGTCGGCGCCGGCATCGGCGATGCCGCGCAAGAGCGCGAGCGAGCGCGCGCGGTCCGGATGTCCAGCGGTGATGTAGACGACCAGAGCCTTCGCGTCGCGTTCACGCAGCGCCGCGAAGCGACGCGAGATGAGGTCAGACGAAATAATCGCTGATTCTGATGGCATACCGTTCGGGGTCGGCGACCTTAATGATTGTGCGTGCATAGCCGCCGTCATCGTTCGGCAGATTGAGATCGACCAGCGTTCCGGGGAACAGTAGGTTACCCTGCTCGTCGCTGATGAGGCGAACGATCGGGCGCACGAGCGCCTCCGCACTCGCGTTCACCGCGTGCACGATCGCCATTTCGAAGGTATCGAGCACCACCAGCGTTCCCACCGGGTAGTGGCCGACGAGGCTCATGAACGCCTTCACCAGCACCTGGTCCATGCCGCGATGCGGATTAATGCGCATCTCCTGCAGAACGTCCGCGGGCGAAAGCGGCGTATTCTGGTAGGAGCGGCGCGATGTGGCCGCGTCGAAGGCGTCGGCGACCGCAACCACCTTGCTGTAGATGCTCATCGTGCGCGGGCGCAGGTGCTTCGGATAGCCGGAGAGATCCGTCTTCTTGTGATGCTCGAAGGCGACGATCATCGCGCGATACGGGATGTCGTTCTGCCCGCGCATCGCGAAGAGCTGAAGCACGCCCATCCACGGATGGCCACAGATCGTGCGCCACTCCTCTTCGGAGAGTCCGCTCGGCTTGTTCAGGATGTCGAGCGGCACGCGCGCCTTCCCGATGTCGTGCATGAGCGCGCCCACGCCGAGATCGTACAGCTGTAGTCGCGTGAGCCCGAGTTTGCGGCCGAGGGCGACGGAAAAGATGCAGACGTTCACGCTGTGGGTGAACGTGTACTCGTCGTAGTCGCGCAGCGTGGTGAGCCCAATGAGCGACGTCTCCTCGTTGAGGATCTGGTCGACGATCCCCTGCACCACGCGCTTGATCTTCTTGATGTTCGGACTTCGCCCCATGCGCACGGAGTTGATCACTTCCTTCGTGACCGACACCGACTGCGCGTACGTGCGCTTGGCGGCCTCCTTCGCCTTTTCCCGCAGCTCCTCGTCGAGATTCGTCGCGGGGCCGAGCTCGAATACCGTCACCTTCGCAGCGGCGAGCCGTTCGCCGAGGGCGTAGAGGCGAGTCTCCTCTTCACCGACGGCGGCGTTCTGGAGCAACGTCAGGAAGACGACCCAGTCGCGCACCACCGACCCTTCGCGCATGCGGCAGAGCCCCACACCCGCATCCTTGAATGCGCTGATGATGCGGTTGAAGCTCGCATAGTTCTCGAGATCGAGCCGCAGGCGCGTGGTGTTGATGAAGATGAACTCGCCGGAGACGCGGAGCTCGACTTCGCGCTCGATGCGAAACAGCTCGTTCGCCAGGCGCACGACTTCCTGCATCGTCTTCTGCACGACCGGATTGTCGGGCGGATACATCTTGACGGTACGGAGCGCGCCATAGATCGCGAGCAGGAACTCGCGTCCCATCTTGCGAACGAAGCCGTCGCTTCCGCGCTCGCCGATGTTCGGCGGCGCGAGATTGGTGGAGGTCGGCGTGTTCGTTGCGGTGGCCATGCTCACGTCTTCTCGCGCATTGCGCGGTTGATCGCGCTGCGGACCATCGGGTCGCGATCGCCCGAGGCACGCCGCAGCGCCTCGAGCGCATCAGCGCTGCCGATGATGCCGAGCGCGCGGGCGGCGCACGCACGGAGCTCCGGTGTCGCGCGGCGCCCCCAGAAGCTGCGCAGATTGAGCAGCTTGTTGAGCGGCGGAATGCCCGCGTCGCGCGCGAGCGCACCGTACGCCTCGAAGTACGCCATTTTCTCGGTGAGGTCGGCGCCCTTCACCGTCTTCCCGCGCACCACCGCCTCGACGCGCGGCAGCGCGGCGCGATGTCCGCGCACGCCGATCGCCTTCACGGCGGAGATGCGCACGTCGCGATCGTCGTCGTTGAGCGCCGTCTCGAGCAGCCGGAGCGCGCCGGCCGAACCGATCTCCGAGAGCGCCTGTGCTGCGGCTTGGCGCAGCGTCACGTCCGGCTGTTGCAGCACCTTCGCGAGCGGCGCGACGGCCGCAGCCGTTTTGAGCTCGCCCGCGCGGCGCATCGCCTCGATCGCCACCGATGCATCCGATGAGCCGATGAGCTTCATCATCTCGGCGCTGTTCGACGACGCCATGCGGTTCGCCACGCGCTCGAGCGCCGTGCGGAGCTCGGGCTTCGTCGCCTGTTTGAGCCATCCGAGCACCGTGCCGAGCACGCCGCCGCGCAGCTGGTCGAAGAGCGCGTCGAGCTCCGACTGCTCCGGAATGACTTCGGACTGATCGAGCGCCTCGAGCAGCTGCGACAGCACGGACGGATCGCTCAGGCTCGTCGGCAGCGCACGAAGCCGCTGCTTGTGCGCCGCCGTGAGCGCGGGCGCGCGACCAATGACGGCCTCGGTCTCCGCCAACAGATACGCCACCGACCCGTACGCGCCAGCCGCGAGCAGATTCAGCATGTAGCTCTCGAGGATGCTGCAGATCTCCTCGCGCACCTTCTCGCCTTCCTGCACCTCGAAGATGTCCAACAGGATCGCCAGCACGTTGCGCGGCATGTCGATCGTCTGCTCGGCCACCACCGCCGCGCGCAGATAATCGATTTCCTTTTCATCGAGGAAGTAAAGCGTCGCGTCCAGGTCTTCCATCCGGACGATCCCGGATTTGCGCTCGGGCTGCGCCGCCGCCTCCTCCGCGCGAATGTCTTCGACGATCGGTATGGTACGCTCCTTCGGCGGCTCGGCCGACGCATCGAACAGCGCGTGCGAGTCGAGATTGATGTCGACGAAGCGATACCGGAGACGCGTGAACTCCTGCTCCCAGAGCAGTGTGAGGAGGTCGTCCTCCTCCGGCGCCGCATTGCGCACGCGCTGCATGATGCGCAAGAGAGCCACGAGCTCCTCGTCTTCGATCCCCTGCGTGAGCGTGAGCTCGCGCACCCCATCCTTGAAGAACACCCACGGCACGCTCTCGGCACGATTCGGCTCGTGCATCACCGGGCGGCCGAACCAGCGAAAGTCCGACTCGGTGATCGTGAGAACGATCTCCGGTGCGTGCGGCCAGATCGGCACGAACGCCGCGCGCAGATTCACGATCGCGCGCTGGTAGATCGGATTGTTCGGCAGGTAGAGCTGGTGCGTCTTGATCGATCGTGCGAGCTGCCGCAGCAGTTCCTCAACGAGCTGCGGCGCACACGGCGGATCCGGCAGCTCCTCTGGAGCCAGCTCTGGTGGCGCGAGCGTGGGTGAGGTCACGAGGCGATGCGGTCTCCGAGCAGCTCGCTCACCTGCGATACGTCCTTGTCGCCGCGGCCGCTCACGCAAATGAGCACGGCCTCGTCGGGCGACCAGCGCGCGCGCTCCTTCACTACCCACGCAATGGCGTGCGCGGTTTCGAGCGCGGGAATGATTCCCTCGAGCCGGCTCAGAGTCACGAGACCCTCGAGCGCTTCTGCATCGGTGATCGACACGTACGTCGCACGTCCGCTGTCCTTCAGAAATGAATGCTCGGGGCCGACACCCGGATAATCGAGTCCCGCGGAGATCGAATGCGCCGGGTGCACCTGTCCCGCAGCATCCTGTAGCAGATAGCTTCGCGCACCGTGCAGCACCCCGGGCGTGCCGCGCGACAGCGACGCTGAGTGACGATCAGTATCCAAGCCTTCGCCCGCGGCCTCGACGCCTACCAGTTCCACGTCCGCATCGTCCACGAATGGATGAAAGATCCCCATGGCATTCGACCCGCCACCCACACACGCGACGACGGTTGCCGGGAGCCGCCCGAGCTGCGAGAGCATCTGCGCTCGCGCCTCCCGCCCGATGACCGCCTGAAACTCACGTACCATGCGAGGATATGGTGCTGGTCCGACCACTGATCCAATGATGTAGTGACTATCCGTAACGTTCGTGACCCAGTCGCGAATGGCCTCGGTCGTCGCGTCCTTCAGCGTTCGCGTGCCCGAGGTCACCGGTACTACTTCCGCACCCATCAACCGCATCCGGAAGACATTCAACGCCTGCCGGCGCATGTCCTCTTCGCCCATGTACACCACGCACTGCAGCCCGAAGCGCGCGCAGATCGTTGCCGTCGCCACGCCGTGCTGCCCCGCGCCCGTCTCCGCGATGATGCGACGCTTGCCCATCCGTCGCGCCAACAGCGCCTGCCCCACCGTGTTGTTGATCTTGTGAGCACCGGTGTGGTTCAGATCCTCTCGTTTGAGCAGCACCGGCGCCCCCACGAGCGCGGAGAGCCGGGGTGCGTCGCTCAATGGAGATGGACGACCGACGTAAGTAGCAAGCAAATTGTCCAGCTCGGACACAAAGTCTGAATCTTCCATCGCATCTGCGAGCGCCGCCTCCAGATCATCGAGGGCAGGAATCAACGTCTCGGGGACATAGCGGCCCCCGAACGTTCCAAAGCGGTCGCCGGTGCCAATCGCCGTCATTTCAATGCTCCTGTGCGTCGTACCGACTCCATGAAGTCGGCGATGCGCGCGTGATCCTTGATCCCGGGTGCCGACTCGACGCCCGACGATACATCCACGATGTCCGGCGAAAGCGACTCGATCGCCTCGCCAACGTTCGCCGCGGTGAGCCCCCCGGCCACCACCAGCAACCCAACGCGTGCGCTCACCGCCTGCTCAGCCGCGCTCCAGTCGAACGATGTCCCGGTGCCGCCGAGTGCGCCCTGGGTCTTGGAGTCGAGGACGAGCGCATCGGCTGCTTCCCACAGCTCCCTGAGGGCGTTCGCCTCCACCGCTCCGTCGACGCGCACCACCGCCCACACCAGCGCGCCCGTCGCCTCGCGGATCGCGCGGACCGCATCGGGACCGGGGTCCGCGTGCAGCTGGACGACGTCGAGCTTCGCCTCGCGAACCGTTCGCGTGATCGTCGCCACGTCGGCGTCTCCGAACACGCCCACGCGCTCGACCTTCTCGCCGGCGCCGTCCAGGACTCGCCGCGCGCGCGCGGCGTCGAGGGTGCGAGGACCGCCGGCGAAGATGGCGCCGACGTAGCGCGCGCCGAAATCCGCCGCGGCGCGCGCATCCTCCGCGCGCGTGAGCCCGCACACCTTCACCTCAACGCGCACGCGGAATCCTGGGCACCACGCTGAACGTGCGGACTGCCGCCTCCGGGTCGTTCGACGCCGAGAAAACCGACCCCACGAGCACCGCGTCCGCGCCCCAGCGCGCCCGATCCTCGACATCGCGCCGCGACTCGACCCCGCTCTCCGCCACCGCGATCACGCCGTTTGGCACGAGGCGGAGCAGCCGCTCGGGAACGCTGGCATCCACCTCGAGCGTCTCGAGATCGCGACTATTGATGCCGATCACTCGCGCCCCCAGCTCGAGCGCGAGCATCAACTCCGCCTCGGTGCGCACTTCCACGAGCGGCTCCAAGCCCAGATCGTCGGCCAGCGACATCAGCTCGCCGAGCTTCGCGGGCGCGAGCGCGCGCGCGATGAGCAACGCCGCCGACGCGCCGCTCGCCCTCGCCTCGAACAGCTGGATCGCGTCGCCGAGGAAGTCCTTTCGTAGCAACGGGATACCGACGCGATCTCGCGCACTTTCGAGGTCGGCAAGGCTGCCGCCGAAGTGCCGGGGCTCCGTGAGCACCGAGATGGCCGAGGCACCGCCACGCTCGAACGACAGCGCCTGCGCGTCCGCGGCAATCTCCTCCCGAATCGCTCCCTTCGACGGCGACCTCCGCTTCACCTCAGCGATCACCGCCACCATTTTCCCGCCGAGCGCATCGAGGAACGACGGGCGCGCAACAGCGGACTCGGCAGCACGCTCGACCGCGCGCCGCCCAGCTTCACTGATCGCCCCCACTCGCTCAGCAGACTCGGCCATTATCCGCCCGAGTACTCCAACAGGCGGAGTCCATTGCCGCGAAAAGACTTGCGCTTCGGTCACTGTTCGGCTATTCTGCTTTTCGGCGTCCATTCGGGACGCGCGTGAGATAGTTCAAGCCGGCACTCCGCCGGCTCACCTTCGTCCACCTGCGAGCATGGCGCTCACCAAGCGGCAACGCGAGATCCTCGATTACCTCAGCGGTTATTCCGAGGACAACGGGTACGCACCGAGCTTCGAGGAAATCGCAAAGAAATTCAACTATAACTCGCTCGCGACGGTGCACGAGCATCTCAGTAATCTCGAGCGCAAAGGCTACATCAAGCGCTCGTATAATGAGAGCCGAGCGATCGAGATTCTTCCGTCGGATGTGTTTCCGAAGGCGGTCGAGCTGCCCCTCCTCGGAACCGTCGCTGCCGGCATGCCCATCGAGGCCATCTCCGCGCACGAAACGATGTGTGTGCCCGACAGCTTCATCTCGCGCGGCGGCAACCACTACGTACTCCGGGTTCGTGGAAACTCGATGATCGACGAGCAGATTCGCGACGGCGACTTCGTCATCATCAACGAGCGTCGCAGCGCCGACAACGGTGAAACCGTGATCGCGCTCATCGACAACAACGCGGCGACGGTCAAGAAAATCTACCGTGAACGGGACGGTCGTATTCGCCTGCAGCCGGCGAACGACACCATGCTGCCGATCTACGTGCACGAGAACGACGTCACGATTCAGGGCGTCGTGGTCGGAGTGCTGCGCAAGTATTGACCGGCCGGGCGAGCGTCAGCCGCCAACGCTCGCCTCGCGCAGTGCCGTGAGGGCCCCAAGCGCCTTCCCCGAGTCGATCGCGAGCGCCGCCGCGCGCAGCCCATCCTCGAAGCTGTCCGCGATCCCGCTCACGTAGACGGCGGCGGCGGCATTCAGCAGCACGGCGCTTCGTGCGCCGCTCCTGTCGCTGCCTTCGAGCACGGCGATCACGCGCGCCGCATTCTCCGCCGGTTCGCCGCCCGAGAGCTCGCCCGGCGCTGCTTCGAGATGGAAGCTGGCGGGATCGATCGTCCATTCGGTAACCGATCCGTTACGGATCTCGAGCACGCGCGAACAACCGATCGGCGAGATCTCATCCATCCCCGGGTCGCCGTGCACCACGAGCGCATGCACGCTCCCGAGCTCGGCGAGCGCGCCTGCCATGAGCTCCATGCGCGCCGGATTCGCGACGCCAACCACCTGCCGCCCGGCTCTCGCCGGATTGGCCAACGGCCCAAGCAAATTCATGATCGTCGGCACGCCGAGCTCTCGGCGCACGGCGCCGACGTGCTGCATGGCCGGGTGCATCGCCGGGGCAAACATGAACACGATCCCCGCGTGTGCGAGCATGCGCTGCATCGCCGCGTGCGACGGCTGGATGTCGACGCCGAGCGCCTCGAGCACGTCTGCGCTGCCGCAGCGGGAGCTGTGCGAGCGGTTGCCGTGCTTCGCGATGCGCACGCCCGCGCCCGCGGCCACGAGCGCCGCCGTCGTCGAGATGTTGAAGGTGGAGAATGATCCGCCGCCCGTGCCGCACGTGTCCACGAGCGTCGCGAAGTCATCGACGTCGAGCGGGAGCATCGCCCTCCGCAGCGCGCGCGCGCCGCCCGCTACCTCGTGCGCCGTCTCGCCCTTAAGTGCGAGCGCCACGAGCAGCGCGCCGATCTGCGCGGGCGTCCCCTCCCCTCGCATGATCACATCGAACGCATCGCTCGTCTCGTCCGCCGAGAGCGATCGGCCGGCTATGAGATGCCGAATCGCGTCGACGAGCGCGTTGCCCTGCGCGCTACCTCGCACCGGCCGGCTCACACAGCTTGCTCGCCAACTCGGCCTGCGACGCCACGAGCGAGATCACGAGCGCGAGCAGCCGCACGCGCTCGACGTCTTCTTCCACGAAGACGCCGCGCTGGATTCGGTTCGTGAGATTGAGCACGCCAACGAGATCGTCATGGTACACGATTGGAAAGCTGATGAAGGAGCCCGTAGTAAAATACTCATCGCCGAGGAGCGGATGATTCACCGCCTGCGCGACATCGGTGACGAGGAGCGGCTCGCGGCTGAGCGCGACCTTTCCCGACACCCCCTGCCCGATGTGAATGCGCGTGCCCTCCGAGATCTCGGGCGCGAGCCCCTTGGCCGCGGCGATGTAGAGCTGGTTCGTCCCGGGCGCGCGCAGCATGAGCGAGCAACGCTGCGCCTGCATGTCGTCGCCGCACAGGTTGAGGAGCCCATCCGCAAGCTTGCGCGAGTCGCTCGTGACCGCGTCGAGCGAAAGCACGCGCTCGATCAAGTAAAGTGTGCGCGTCTTCTGCCTGAGCGTCTCACTCCGCCGATGCAGCTCGACGTGCGCCTGCTCGAGCTGCCCCACCGCCGCGGTCACCTGCTGCTCCACCGCTTCCGCGCGCCGGGTTGCGCGCCGGGCATCTTCCTTCGCCTTCGCGTTCTCCGTTTCGAGAACGATCATCCGCTCGGGCGTGAAAGTCCCGCCGCCACTCGGCGTGTTGCGCGCGACGGCGAGCGCCTGCTCCAGCGAAGCGAGATGCTTCACGTACTCGCCGTGCACGCGCTGCGTCACATCCTCGAGGGTGCGCACAGCCTCGTTGCGCGCCTCGCGCTCCGCAAAGCGCGCGTAGGCGAGCGCGAAGAGCGCGACGTAGGGCGCGAAGCGCTCCATCACGCGCGTTCCGAAGAAGCGGCGCGGCTCGTACACCGCGATCACCGCGGAGAGCTGTCCATCCACGCGCATCCCTCGCAGCGCGAGAAGCCCTTCCTCTTCGAGCGTGGTGTCGAGGCCGAGCAGGCGCGCGTACTCGTCGGACTGCTCGCCCAGGTCCACGAACTGCCCGCCGGCGAGAATCTGCGTGCGAATGCGCGCGGGGAGATGGTCGACGGTGGTGTCGGCGCGTGCGCGAATCACCTTCGAGCCGCTGGGGCTCACGCGCTCGCGAAGCATCTGGTGCCGCGCGTCGTACCCGAAGAGCGAGAGCTCGGTGCTGCGATCCACCTCGGCCAGCGCCTCGCCTAGCGCCACGATGGCCGCGTCGAGGTCCGACGCTGCCGCCAGCGCATGAGCAAGCGACGCGAGTGTGCGAGGTGGCATTGAGGGGGGCCGAGCCGTCGGGAAGAGGGTTCCGCGGAGCGTTAATGTTGAGGCGTAGGTGCCGAACTGTCAATCGTTTCCGCGCTTCGCATCGCTTGACAGCGGGGGTCGTTCCGGTAACTTCCACGCATGCCGGAGCGCATGGTGCAGCTGGTGCTGCATTACGATGGCGCGGGGTTTTCTGGATGGCAGCGCCAGCCGGCAACGCGCACGGTTCAAGGAGTGTTGGAGAGCGCGCTCGAGCGGTTGTGCAACGCACCCGTGGGCGCGCTGGGAGCCGGACGCACTGATGCTGGCGTGCATGCGCGCGGGCAGGCCGTGGGTGTGCGAGTCCCGCTCAAGTGGCAAGCGGCCGAGTTGCGGCGGGCATTGAACGCGGTACTGCCGGCGGACCTGTGGGTCGCTAGCGCAGTCGAGATGAGCGATGCCTTTCACGCACGGTACAGCGCCACCGCACGGCGGTACAGCTATCATGTCGGCACCGATCGGGAGGCGCACTCGCCCTTCCGCAGGCGGTGGGAGTGGGCGCTCGAGGAGCCGCTCGCGCGCGACCTGCTCGCCGACTGCACGCGCGCGCTTCTCGGCACGCACCGCTTTCTCGCGTTCGCCGTGCTCGGAACGGCGCCGTCGAGCGACGATCATTGCTGCACCATTGCCGACGCGCTCTGGCGTGAGCATTCGCGCGGGCTCGTCTTCGAGATCGAGGCCAATCGCTTTCTGCATCACATGGTACGCTTCCTGGTCGGCACGATGATCGACATCGCGCGAAGCCGGCGCCCCGCATCGGATTTCAAGATGCTGCTCGATGCCGAGGACAATCGGCGCACCTCGGCCCCTGCTCCACCGCACGCGCTCTTTCTCGACGTCGTTCGCTATCCGCGCGACCTCTACCTGGGCGAGACATGAAGATTCTGCTCGATACTGCGAGCCTCGACGAAGTCCGATGGGCGACGGAGGTCGGCATCATCGACGGGATCTCCACCGACCCGACGCTCATCTCCGAGGAACGTTCGTCGGACGAGTATCACGAGCTGTTGGGCGAGCTCTGTCGGCTCACCCGCGGTCCGGTGCTCGCACCGGTGCTCGCGATCACCGCGGACGACATCTATCGCGATGGGAAGGAGCTCGCGAAGATCGCGGACAACGTCGTCGTCGAGGTGCCGGTGCTCGAGGACGGGCTGCGCGCGACGGCGCGCCTCGCGGCGGACGGCATTCGCGTGACGGCGACGCTCGTCTTCTCCGCCGCGCAGGCGCTCTTCGCGGCGAAGGCGGGCGCCTTCTCGGTGAGCGCCTTCATCGGCCGCATCGACGACGTCGGCGGCGATGGAATCGCGCTCGTGCGCGACATTCGCCAGCTCTTCGACCGGCATCACGTGGAGTGCGAGCTCAATGCCGCCTCGATTCGCGCGCCGCGCCAATTCACGGAGGCGGCGATCATCGGCGCCGATGCGGCCGCCGTGCCGCCCGATGTCTTGCGATTGCTCCTCGTGCATCCGCTCACGGATCTCGGGGTCGATCACTTCCTCTACGACTGGAGCAAGCGCGTTTCGCGCAGCCGCTCGAGCCTGTGATGATCCGAACGCTCGGACTCTCCCTTTTGGCGCTGACCGCCGCATGCGGGGAGAGCTCGCACGATGAACCCGCACTTACAGTAGCGACTGCCCGCGCGGCCACTACGACGTCGACGACGGCAGCACTCGCGGTTGCGGACAGCACTCTCATGACGCGCCGTCGCACCGCCATCACTGAGGCGGTGGCGCGCGTGGCGCCGACGGTCGTCACCGTGCAGACGGAGATCGTCGATCGCTCGACAGATCCCTTCGATGTCCTCGGCGGCACGAACGAGCGCGTACTCCCGGGGCTCGGCTCCGGCTTCATCGTCCGCGCCGATGGCGTGATCGTGACGAACGCGCACGTCGTCAACGGCGCCAACACGATCTCGGTCGCGATGCGCGATGGCACGACGTATCCCGCGCGCCTCATCGGCAAGGACGAGACGAACGACCTTGCGGTGCTCAAGATCGATGCGAAGGGGCTACCCGTCGCGCCGCTCGGCCAATCCGACGATCTCATCATCGGGGAATGGGTGATCGCGATCGGCAATCCGTACGGGTTCCTGCTCGGCAACTCCGAGCCGAGCGTGACGGTGGGCGTCATCAGCGGCACGGGGCGCAATCTCGTGGCACGGTCGCAGGGCTCGGCGATGTACGTCGACATGATCCAGACGGATGCGTCGATCAATCCCGGCAACAGCGGTGGCCCACTCGTGAACGCGCTTGGCGAGATCGTCGGCATGAACAGCTCGATCTTTTCGCCGAGTGGTGGATCGGTCGGGCTGGGGTTCGCGATTCCGGTGAATCGCGTGAAGCACGTGACCGACGATCTGCTGGCGCATGGCACGGTGCGTCGTCCGTGGATCGGTCTCAAGCCGGAGATTCCGCTCGCGCAGAATCAGCGCGAAACGCGGCGCGCCGGCCTCGTCGTCGGCGCGGTCGTGCCTGGATCGCCGGCCGATCAGGCGGGAATTCGGCGAGGCGACGTGCTCGTTCGCTCGCGCACGCGGGTCATCCGCAATGCCTTCGACTGGGAGGCGGAGCTGCTCGATCTGCGCGTGGGCGACCGTGTGCCGCTGGTGCTCAAGCGTGCGGCGAAAGAGCTGTCGGTGACCGTGACGATCGCGGATCTGCCGGAAGTGAGCGCGGCGAAAGTCGCGGTGCTCAAGGAGCTCGAGCTCGTCACCCTCACGCCGGCGATTCGCGTGGACCGCGGCATTCGCAGTCCGCGCGGCGCACTCATCTACAACCTGAGCGACCGCGTGTCCGACGAGCTCGGGCTCGCCAAGGGTGATGTCATCGTGCAGATCAACCGCTCTCCCATCGAGACTGCGAACGACGCTGCGAAAGCGCTGGACGCGTCGGCGGGGCGCGCAACCATACACATGTTCTTCGAACGAGGGGGTCGTATTTATTCCACAGATTTCATGATTCGATGAGCAGTCATACGCGATACAGCTCGCCGTTGAGCGAGCGCTACGCATCGAAGGCGATGCTCGAGCTCTGGTCGCCGCAGCGGCGTCATCGAACATGGCGGGAGCTCTGGCTCGCATTGGCAGAGGCGCAGCGCGAGCTGGGCGTGCGCGACGAGCGCGGACAGCCGGTGATCACGGACGAAGGGATTGCGCAGATGCGCGCGCATCTCGACGACATCGACTTCGCCGCGGCGAACGAATTCGAGCGGCGCTTTCGCCACGACGTCATGGCGCATGTCGAGACCTTCGCGGCAGCGGCGCCGGCGGCCCGTCCCTTCATTCATCTCGGAGCGACGAGCGCGTTCGTCACCGATAACGCGGACCTCGTGCTCATGCGCGAGGGGCTCACGCTTCTCCGCGCGAAGATCATCTCGGTTCTGCGCGCCCTCGCGGTGTTTGCCCGCAAGTGGCACGCGGAGCCGACGCTCGCGTACACGCATCTGCAGCCCGCGCAGCTCACCACGGTGGGCAAGCGTGCAACGCTCTGGATGCAGGATCTCGTGCTCGACCTCGCGGACCTCGACCACCGGATCGCCACGCTGCCGCTGCGCGGCGTGAAGGGCACCACCGGAACGCAGGCGAGCTTCCTCGAGCTGTTCCGCGGCGATCACGATGCGGTGCGCGCGCTCGAGCGCAACGTCGTCCGGCGGATGGGCTTCACGCACGTGCTCCCCGTCACCGGGCAAACGTACACGCGCAAGCTCGACGCGAACGTCCTCGGCGTCGTCGCCGGAATCTCCGCGAGCGCAGCCAAGTTCGCGTCGGACATTCGGCTCCTGCAGTCGTTCGGCGAGATCGAGGAGCCGTTCGAGGAGGAGCAGATCGGGTCGTCGGCGATGGCGTACAAGCGAAATCCGATGCGTTCCGAGCGCATCAACTCGCTCGCGCGCTTCGTGATGACGCTCGAGGAGAATGCGAATCTCACCCACAGTGTGCAGTTCTTCGAGCGCACGCTCGACGACAGCGCGAATCGGCGACTCGTGATCCCCGAGATGTTCCTCGCGACCGACGCGATTCTGCTGATCATGGGCAACATCTCGGTGGGACTCGAGGTGCACCCCGCACGCATCAAGCAGCGCATCGCGACGGAGCTGCCGTTCATGGCCACGGAGAAGATCATCGTTCGCATGGTGGCCGCCGGCGGCGACCGTCAGAACGCGCACGCGATCATCCGAAGGCACAGCCTGGAAGCGGGACGTGCGCTCAAGGACGGCGCGCTGCGCAACGATCTCCTCGATCGACTGAAGGCCGATCCTGAATTCACACTCTCGGCCGCCGACATGCAGGATCTGGTGGCGGCCGAGCGCTTTACGGGGCGGGCACCGGAACAAGTGGAGGAGTTTCTGCGCGAGATCGTCGATCCCATTCTGGAGGAGGCACCGGAGCCCTCAACCGCGGAGGCGCTTCGGGTATGACGCTGATGACGGCGAGCGCCCTACCGCTCAAGCAGATTGGGCGCGGCAAGGTGCGCGACATCTACGAAGTGGACGCCGAGCGGCTCCTGCTCGTGGCCACCGATCGCGTGAGCGCCTTCGACATCGTGATGCGCGAGGCAATCCCCTACAAGGGCGCGGTGCTCACACAGATCAGCGCGTTTTGGTTCGGGCGACTGAAGGACGTCGTGCCCAATCATCTGATCTCGGCGAACGCGGCGGAGATCGAGCGGATGGTGCCGGCGCTCATGGGGCACCGGGAGTCGATTGCGGGGCGCGCGATGCTCTGCAGACGCACCGAAGTCTTTCCGGTGGAGTGCGTCGTTCGTGGTTACATTTCGGGGTCCGCCTGGAAGGAGTACTCGCGGACCGGGACGCTCGCCGGTGAGCCGCTGGCAAAGGGGCTGCGGGAGAGCGATCAGCTGGCGGAGGTGCTCTTCAGCCCAGCGACGAAGGCGGAGACCGGCCACGACGAGAACATCACGATCGCCCGCATGCGCGCAGTCATCGGCGACGCCGCAACGGAGCTCGAGCAGCGATCGAGGATGATATACGAACGGGGGCGCGACATCGCCAAGGAGCGGGGGATCATCATCGCCGACACCAAGTTCGAGTTCGGGCGCACCAAGGAAGGCGAGGTGCTGCTGATCGATGAAGTACTGACGCCGGACAGCTCGCGCTTTTGGCTCGCGAGCGCCTACCGGCCCGGCGGAGCGCAGCCGAGCTTCGACAAGCAGCCGCTGCGCGACTATCTCGAGGGCGAGCGAAAGGCCGGACGCTGGAATGGCGAAGCGCCGCCGCCGCCCCTTCCCTCGAGCGTCGTCGAAGCCACGAGCACGCGCTACCTCGATGCCTTCGAGCGCCTCACGGGCGCTCCGCTCGATCTCTCGGAGCTCTCATGAAGGTCGCGCGCGAAGGAATTCCGTTCATCGTCATCGCCTGGGTGCTCACGATCGGTGCGTATGCGCTCGGTGTCGCGCGTCACTCGATTGGTTGGCACATCGCCGTGGTGCCGCTCCTGCTCATCGCGATGTGGGTCGTGTACTTCTTTCGCGATCCCGAGCGCACGGGTGAGCGCGGCGAGAATCTCGTCGTGTCGCCGGCGGATGGGCTCGTGGTGCTGATCACCGACGTGCAGGAGCCGTCGTTCATCGCCGGCCCCACGACGCGGATCTCGATCTTCATGAACGTGTTCGACGTGCACGTGAATCGCTATCCGGTGAACGGCACCGTGCGCTATCTGCATTACAACAAAGGGTTGTTCCTGCACGCGGCGCACGAGAAGGCGAGTCTCGACAACGAGCAGATGTCGGTGGGCATCGAGTCGGGGTCGCGCAAGATTCTCGTGCGGCAGATCGCTGGGCTCGTCGCCCGGCGGATCGTGAACTATGCGAAGCAGGGAGACGCCGCCACGCAGGGGACGCGAATGGGCATCATTCGCTTCGGTTCTCGCGTAGACGTTTTCATTCCGCCCGGAAGCGCTGTGCGCGTGAAGGTCGGAGAGCGCACCGTCGCCGGTACAACCGTGCTCGCGGAGCTCACATGATCAAGCCACTCGAGCGTCCCGCGATGCGTCGCGCGGTCGTGCTCCTTCCCAACGGCTTCACTCTCGCGAATCTGTTCTTCGGAATTTTCGCGATCGTGAAGGCGGCACGCGGCGAATATATCGACGCGGGATGGTGCGTGATCCTCGGCGGTGTCATGGATGCGCTCGATGGCCGCGTCGCACGGGCGACGCGCACGGGGAGCCAGTTCGGCGTCGAGCTCGACTCGCTCGTCGACGCCATCAGCTTCGGCGTGGCCCCCGCGTTCATCATGTACTTCGCGGTGCTCAATCGCGACTCGTGGGCGTGGCTCGTGTGCTTCGCGTACGTCGCCTGCGCGGTCATGCGGCTCGCGCGCTTCAATATCGAACAGGGCGGCCGCGCCAAGACGCACTTTCACGGACTGCCAAGCCCCGCCGCGGGGATGACGCTCGCGACGTACTACTGGTTCACGCAGACGAATTGGTATCACTACGTGGACGGCTGGCCGTGGCATACCCTGGTCCCGGCCGTGATGCTGACGCTGAGCTTCCTGATGATCAGCCACGTGCTCTACCCCGCGATGCCGCGCGTGAGCATGCGCAACGTGAGTGGCATCATTGGCACGGCGCTCTTGCTCGCCGCGATCGTGGCGATCTTCTACGATCCGCTGCGCTTCGCTTTTCCAATTCTCGTGTCCTACGTCGCCTTCGGCCTGCTGCGCACGATCTTCTTCGGCCTGATGGAGCGCCTTCCCACCGGCGATCCGCTCATGGACGACGAGGACGACGAGGAGCCGGACGAGTATTCGATTCGCAGAGAGATCGAGGTCGTCGACACTCCCGTCGGCGAACGTCGCGGCCGCCGGCGCGATCGCCGTGGCCCAAACTTTCCCAAATCCATTCCCCGCTCGACAGAGGATCCCGAATGAGTCGCTACCGCGTTGCCGTCCACATCGTGCCGCGTAAAGGCATTCTCGATCCGCAGGGGAAGGCGGTCTCGGATGCGCTGCATTCGCTCGGCTTCGATGGTGTCTCGGATACGCGCATTGGACGGCATATCGTGCTGCACATCGCGGCCGCGGATGCGAAGGATGCGGAGGTTCAGGTGCGCGAGATGTGCGGAAAGCTGCTCGCGAATCCGGTGACCGAGGATTTCGAGATCGCGGCCGTGGAGAGCGCATGAAATTCGGCGTCGTAACTTTTCCGGGCTCGAACTGCGACTACGACAGCTATCACGCGGTCGCGGACACGCTGGGACTGCCAGTGGTGTATCTCTGGCACAAGTCCACTGATCTGCAGGGAGTGGATGTGGTGGTGCTCCCCGGCGGCTTCAGCTACGGCGACTATCTGCGCGCGGGAGCCATCGCGCGCTTCAGCCCGATCATGCGGGAGGTCGCGGCGCACGCGCGCGCGGGCGGCCCCGTGCTGGGCATTTGCAACGGCTTCCAGATCGCGTGTGAGGCCGGGCTGCTCCCCGGTGCCCTGCTCCGCAACGAGAAGCTGCAGTTCGTCTCCGACACGGTGCGCATTCGCGTCGAAAATGCCGACACGATGTTCACCTCGCGCTGCGAAGTCGGCGACGTGCTGCGCATTCCCGTCGCGCACGGCGACGGCCGCTACACCGCCGACGAGGACACGCTCAACCGCCTCGAGGGCGAGGGACGCGTAGTCTTCCGCTACGTGAACGACGCCGGCGTTCCCGATGCAGAATCGAATCCGAACGGCGCGATGCGCGACATCGCCGGGATCATCAGTGCGGAAGGAAACGTGCTCGGGCTCATGCCTCATCCCGAGCGCGCGATGGAGGATCTCGTCGGATCGGCGGATGGCCGCCGCATTTTCGAGTCGCTGCTCACCCGCGTCTCAGCCTAACTCCGAGGTACTCATGTATCGAATGCTTCTCGCGCTTTCATTCGTGGCTGTAACTGCCCAGGCCCAAACGGGCGATGCAACCATCGACCCTGGCATGTCCAAGGCGCAGGTGATCGAAAAACTCGGCAAGCCGTCGACCGTTCGCACCTATCAGGGCTCGACGTACCTGATGTACCCGAACAACTGCGGCAAGAAATGCGGCATGCAGGACATCGTCATCCTCGATCACGATGTAGTCGTCGATGCCGTGTTCCGCTCGCCGAATCGCCACTACAGCGGCACCAGCAGCTCGCCCGAGGCGACGAAGCCCAACTCGCGCACGCAGCGCAATCAGTCGCTCGCCGTTCCAGCAGCAGAGCCGTCGTCGGCTCCAACCGCGGCCTTGAAGGTCCCGCCCAGCCCACCGCCAGCGCCCGCGGACAGCACGAAAACCCTCACGACCCATGCGCCCGCTGACAGCACGATGACGAGCACGAGCCGGCCGCCAGCGGACAGCGCTACCACACCACCGAAGCCGCCCAAGTGAGCACTGTGCCGAAGCCCCGCCCCGGCGATCCGGTGATCACACCGGCGCTCGTCGCGGAGCATGGACTTACCGAAGACGAATACGCGCGACTCGTTGCGCTTCTCGATCGTACGCCGACGTTCACGGAGCTCGGCATCGTCAGCGCACTCTGGAACGAGCACTGCTCGTACAAGCACTCGCGCACGCATCTCAAGACGCTGCCGACGAAGGCTCCCTACGTGCTGCAGGGGCCCGGCGAGAATGCCGGCGTCATCTCGATCGGCGACGGCCTCGCGGTGGCGTTCAAGATCGAGTCGCACAACCATCCGTCCGCCGTCGAGCCATATCAGGGCGCGGCAACCGGCGTCGGCGGAATCCTGCGCGACGTATTCACGATGGGCGCGCGTCCGATCGCGCTGCTGAACTCGCTGCGTTTCGGCTCACTCGATTCGCCGCGCGTGCGAGGGCTGTTCGGCGGAGTCGTGAAGGGGATCGGCGACTACGGCAACTGCGTCGGCATTCCGACGGTGGCCGGCGAGATCGTCTTCGATCCTGCCTACGAGGGGAATCCGCTCGTCAACGCGATGTGTGTGGGGCTGCTTCACGAGAGCGACCTCATTCGCGCTGCGGCTGAAGGTGTCGGCAACGCGATCATGGCGGTGGGCGCTCGCACGGGGCGCGACGGCATTCACGGCGCATCGTTCGCGAGCGAGGATCTCTCCGCAGCGAGCGAGGCAAAGCGTCCGATGGTGCAGGTGGGTGATCCGTTCACGGAGAAGCTGCTGCTCGAAGCGAGCCTCGAGCTCATCGCCAGCGGCCACATCGTCGCCATCCAGGACATGGGTGCGGCCGGACTCACCTCCTCGTCCGCCGAGATGGCCGCGCGTGGCGATGTGGGCGTGAGCATCGACACCTCCAAAATGCCGGTGCGCGAGGAGGGGATGTCGCCGTACGAGATCCTGCTCAGCGAGTCGCAGGAGCGGATGCTCGTCGTCGCGAAGAAGGGGCACGAGGCGCAGGTGCGCGCGATCCTCGAGAAGTGGGACCTCAGCGCCGCGGTCATCGGCGAAGTGATCGCGGAGCCCGTCTATCGCGTCACCGAGGGCGATCGCGTCGTGGCCGAGTTCCCGGGCTCGAAGCTCGTGAGCGACTGCCCGATGTACAATCCACCCGCCGCCGAAGATCCCGCCGTCGCCGAGCTCCGCGCGCGCGACGTGCACGCGATCGCCGAGCTCCCCGGCGAGAAGGATCCGGTGTGGACGCTCGAGCGCCTGCTCTCGTCGCCAACGATCGCGAGCAAGCGCTGGGCGTATCGCCAGTACGACTCCACGGTGCGTACGAGCACGGTACTCCGCCCGGGTGACGGCGACGCAGCCGTCATCCGGATTCGCGGCACCGATCGCGCGATCGCGCTCAAGACGGACTGCAACGGCCGCTACGTCTCGCTCGATCCACGCGTCGGCGCGCAGCTCGCCGTGGCCGAGGCGGCGCGCAACGTCGCGTGCACGGGCGCGCAGCCGATGGCGATCACGAACTGTCTGAACTTCGGAAACCCCAAGCGTCCCGAGGTCTATTTTCAGTTCACGCAGGCCGTGCGCGGCATGGGCGAAGCCTGCATCGCGCTCGGCACGCCGGTCACCGGCGGCAACGTCTCGTTCTACAATGAGAATCCGCGCGGCGCGGTGCACCCCACGCCGGTGGTGGGCATGGTTGGGCTCATCGATTCGCTTGCGCACATCACGCGCTCGGGCTTCACGACCGAGGGCGACGACATCGTCCTCCTCGGCGAGCCCACGGACGAGCTTGGCGGCAGCGAATATCTCGCGCGCGTCCACGATGTCGTCGCCGGTGCCCCACCCCGCTGCGATCTCGCGCGCGAGAAGGCGACGATCGACGCGCTCCTCGATGCGATCCGCGCCGGCGTCGTACGCTCGGCGCACGACTGCAGCGACGGTGGTTTCGCCGTTGCGCTCGCGGAATGCTGCATCGCCGACGAAGACGGAACGATCGGCGCCGAGGTCGAGTTGAGCAAATGGAGCTCGCTTCCCACTCGCGCGCTTCTCTTCGGGGAGGGCCAGGCGCGAATCATCGTCAGCACATCAGCGTCGTCAACGGTGCTGGAGCTCGCGAGGAAGCACGGCGTGCCCGCGCGCGTGATCGGTCAGGTGCGTGCGCGCGACGCTGGCCTCACGATTCGCATCAGTGAGCGCGTGATCCGCGCTCCGCTCGAACGGCTCGCGCGCGCGTACCACGATGCAATACCGAACATCATGAACGCATCGACCGCGGAGGTCGCGGTGCTCGAGCAACATCCTCAACCATCTGGCGCCTAGAACATGTGTGGAATATTCGGCGTGCGCGGCGTGCAGGACGCCGGCGCGCTCGTGCATCTCGGTTTGTATTCGCTTCAGCATCGCGGACAGGAGTCGGCCGGTATCGTTGCCATCGACGATGACGGACAGCCCCGCGCCGTGCGCAGCATGGGGCTCGTCTCCGAAGGACTCGGCGCAACGGAAACCGCGTCGCTGGCCGGTACGCTCGCGATCGGGCACACACGCTACAGCACCGCGGGCTCGTCGACGATCGAGAACGCGCAGCCCATCCTCGCGCGCTTCCGCGACGGCAGTATCTCGCTCGCGCACAACGGCAACATCGTCAACGCCACCGAGCTCCGACGCGAGCTCGAGGATCAGGGCGCGATCTTCTCCGGCTCGATGGACTCGGAGATCCTCGTCCATCGCATCGCGCGCTCGCGCTGCGAGCGCCCCGAGGACAAGCTCGCCGAAGCGCTGCGCGGCGTCGAAGGCGCGTACTGCCTCGCGGTCACGATCGGCGACACGCTCCTCGCGGCGCGCGATCCGCGCGGCTGGCGCCCGCTCTCACTCGGCACGCTCGGCGATGGCTACGTCTTCGCCTCCGAGACGTGCGCGCTCGACATTGTCGGCGCCACGCACCTTCGCGATGTAGAGCCGGGCGAGATCGTGATCATCGACAACAGTGGCCTGCGCTCGATGAAGCTTCCCGAGCGCCTCGACCTCAAGCGCTGCGTGTTCGAGTACGTCTACTTCGCGCGCCCCGACAGCCGGATCTTCGATGGCGGCTCCGTGGATCACGCGCGCCGCGAGCTCGGGCGGCAGCTTGGCCGCGAGTGCCCTGCACCGTCGGCGGACCTTGTCTTCGGCGTCCCCGATTCCGCGAACGCCGCAGCGCTCGGCTTCGCCGAGGAGACGGGGCTCCCCCTCGAGTTCGCCCTCATCCGCAATCACTATGTGGGCCGCACCTTCATTCAGCCCAGCCAGGCTGGACGCGTGCAGAAGGTGAAGGTCAAGTACAATCCGGTGCGCGAGGTCCTCGAAGGCAAGAGCGTCGTGATGGTCGACGACTCGATCGTGCGCGGAACCACCACGCGCGGCCTCGTGGCGCTCGTGCGACAGGCTGGCGCGCGCGAAGTCCACATGCGGATCTCGTCGCCGCCCGTGACTGGTCCATGCTATTACGGTATCGACACCCCCTCACGCGAGGAGCTGATCGGCGCCAACATGACCATCAAGGAGATCGCCGAGCATATCGGAGTAGATTCGCTCGGCTATCTGTCGCGTGATGGCATGTTGAAATCGGTGCCGGGCGGCCCGCACGGCTTTTGCCATGCCTGCTTCTCTGGGGATTATCCCACGCCACCGCCAACGGATCCTGACAAGCTCCGGTTCGGCTGCGGGTGTTGACTTAGAACTTCCGACACGAGGCTTAGACTTTACGCGTGCTCGTATACTTTTTTGGCAGTGGCGCCGCGGACGGCACGCGGGAGATGAAGGCGGTGCTGGGGGGCAAGGGAGCGAATCTCGCCGAGATGACGAATCTCGGCGTTCCCGTGCCGCCCGGCTTCACGATCGCGTGCTCTGCATGTCTCGACTACCTGCGCGGCGGCGGCACGAGCGCGGAGTTGCAGGCGGAGATCGAGAAGAATCTCACGCGTCTCGAGCAGGTGTCGGGGCGCGGCTTCGGCGATCCGAAGAATCCGCTGCTCGTCTCCGTGCGCTCGGGCGCGCCGGTGTCGATGCCCGGGATGATGGAGACCATCCTCAATCTCGGGCTCAACGATCGCACCGTGATCGGACTCGCGCAGCAGAGCGGCAACGCGCGCTTCGCGTACGATTCGTACCGCCGCTTCCTGCAAATGTACGGCGACGTCGTTCTCAACGTGCCGATGCACGACTTCGAGCATCTGCTCAAGTCGAAGCGTCTCACGAATTCGGCTGAGAATGACGCGGATCTGCCGGAGGAGGCGCTCAGAAATCTCGTGGAGGAATACAAGGCGCTCGTGCGCAATCGCACCGGGGCTGATTTCCCGATGGAGCCGCGCGAGCAGCTGAAGGGCGCGATCGAGGCCGTGTGGCGCTCGTGGACGCTCAAGAAGGCCGTCGACTACCGCCGCCAGAACAACATCTCCGAAGCGCTCGGCACCGCCGTCAACGTCGTGTCGATGGTGTTCGGCAACCTCGGCAACGATTCCGGCACGGGCGTCGCCTTCACGCGCGATCCGTCCACCGGCGAGAAGCGCTTCTACGGCGAGTTCCTGGTGAATGCGCAGGGCGAAGACGTCGTCGCCGGCATTCGCACGCCGCTCCCCATTGATCAGATGGCGACGCAGCTTCCGGGCGCATACGCGGAGCTGCTCGAAACGCAGAACCGTCTCGAGCAGCACTATCGCGACATGCAGGACATCGAGTTCACGGTGGAGCGCGGCACGCTCTATCTGCTGCAGACACGCACGGGCAAGCGCACCGCCGCCGCCGCGATCCGCATCGCCGACGAGATGGTCGCCGAGGGGTTGATCAGCCAGCGCGACGCGGTGTTGCGCGTCGACGCCGAGCAGCTCGATCAGCTGCTGCATCCGGTGATCGATCCGGGTGCGAGCGCGGAGCAGATCGCTACCGGACTCCCGGCCAGCCCGGGCGCCGCAAGCGGTCAGGCGGTGTTCGATCCCGATGTCGCCGAGCAGCGCGCGGCGGAAGGGATTCGCGTGATCCTCGTGCGTGACGAGACGACGCCGGAGGATTTCCACGGCATCGTCGCCGCGCGTGCAGTGCTCACGGCGCGCGGTGGCATGACGAGCCACGCGGCGGTCGTCGCACGCGGCATGGGCAAGTGCGCGATCGTGGGGTGCAAGGAGATGGAGGTCGATCTCCAGCACCGGAGCTTCAAGGTGAACGGCACGACGATCAACGAGGGCGAGTGGATCACGCTCGACGGCGCGACGGGGCGCGTGTTCAGCGGCGACCTGCCGACCATCCCGAGCGACGTCGTGCGCGTGCTCTCCGGGCAGATGCGCGGCTCCGACTCGCGCGTGTACGTCACCTACGCGCGGCTTCTCTCCTGGGCCGATGAGGCGCGTACGCTGCAAGTTCGCGCGAACGCGGACACGCCGCAGGATGCACGCGTGGCGCGGAACTTCGGCGCCGAAGGGATCGGGCTCTGTCGCACCGAGCACATGTTCTTCGAGGGTGATCGCATCACGGGGATGCGCGAGATGATCGTCGCGCGCGATGAGGGCGGGCGCCGTCGCGCGCTTGCGAAGCTTCTCCCCATGCAGCGCGGAGACTTCGAGGGAATCTTCGAGGCGATGGACGGCTGTCCCGTCACAATCCGCCTGCTCGATCCGCCGTTGCACGAGTTCCTCCCGCACGGCGGCGAGGACACGAAGCGTCTTGCGCGCACGCTCGGCCTCTCGCGCGAGGAGCTCAATCGCATCGTCGAGTCGCTCCGCGAGACGAATCCAATGCTCGGCCTCCGCGGCTGCCGCCTCGGCATCGTCTATCCCGAGATCACTGAGATGCAGGGGCGCGCGATCTTCGAGGCGGCGGTGCGCGCCAAGCGGCGCGGCATCGACGTGCAGCCGGAGATCATGATCCCGCTCGTGTCGACGGTGAAGGAGCTCGAGAACCAGCGCGCGATCCTCGAGCACGTCGCGGATCAGGTGATGGGCGCGATGGGCGAGGAGCTTCCCTACACCATCGGCACGATGATCGAGCTCCCGCGCGCCGCGCTCACCGCCGACGAGATCGCGACCGCCGCCGACTTCTTCTCGTTCGGCACGAACGACCTCACGCAGACCACGCTCGGCCTCAGCCGCGACGATGCGGGACGGTTCCTGCCGATGTACGTCGAGTCGGGGATCTTTCCCGAGGATCCGTTCCGCGTGCTCGATGTCGCGGGCGTCGGCAAGCTGGTGAAGTACGCGGTGACCGAGGGGCGGAAGGTTCGCCCGAACATGAAGACGGGGATCTGCGGTGAGCACGGCGGCGAGCCGCGCTCGATCGCCTTCTGCCAGACGGCGGGGCTCAACTACGTGTCGTGCTCACCGTATCGCGTGCCGATCGCGCGCCTCGCGGCGGCGCAGGCGGCCCTCAGACTAGCCCAGTGACATGGCCTTCTGCGTCTCGGCCGCGGCCGGCACGCCGACGTCGTAGAGATAGTACATCGCACCCGGCCGCTCCTTTCGCAGGAGCGGCAGCGACACGTTGAACACCGGGACACCGCCGAGCGTGGTGCCGCGCAACGTTCCCGAGTGCGCGTGTCCGTGGAAGGCGACGGCGGCACCGTAGCGATCGAGTGGTTCCGCGAGGCGGTCGGTGCCGAGATACGACTGGATCGCCTCGGGCTCGCCGGCGATCGTCGCTGCGATTGGCGCGTAGTGCAGCACCGCCACGCGCACCGGAGTGGAGAGGCGGCGCAGCGCTAGCTCGAGCGAATGCACTTCGGCGAGCGTCGCCTTCACGAACGCCTTCGTCTCCGGCTCGCCGAAGGGCGTGAGCATGCCGCGGCCGAAACCGCCCATGAAGCCCTTCACGCCAGCAAACCCAACCGTTGGGTTTAGCTCGAAGGTATCGCCGTTGAGCAGGTGCACGCCGCGTCCGCGTAGTATGCGGCTCCCCTCGACGACGTCGCCCGTTTCGTAGTCGTGATTGCCGAGCACGGCGACGATCGGCACGGTGACATCGGCGAGCTCGCCAACGACGACGTTGTACTCCGCGAGCGCGCCCCATCGAGTGAGATCGCCCGTGAGCACGAGCACATCCGCCTCGTCGTTCACGCGCGCGAACAGCTCGCGATAGAGCCCTACGTCATCCTGGCCGCAGTGAAAGTCGCCCACCGCGGCGATGCGTACCATGCCGGGCTTGCGCGCATGCGAGACCCGGCGCTCGTGTCCATTCGAGATCGCGCCCGAAATCGATCGTTCGGTCATGCGAGAAACTCCTCCACTTGAATGCTCCGCTCATCCCAGACGTCGCTCTCGGCGATCTCGCGCACGAGCGGCAGCGCGAGGGCGCGATTGACGGACTCCTTTCGAAGGTCGTGCATCTCCCACTCGTGCACGTCGATCGTGAAGCTGAAGCGGGAGATGAGCGGCCCGCGCGTGACGCGCTCGCCGGTGCGCTCGCGATCCATCTCGTCGCGCGCGCGCGCGAGCAGCTCCTCGCGCACCCACCGCGGAACGCCCTCGCGGTGCTCCGGATACACGTAGTCGAACATCTGAATCTGCGCGAGCAGGAGCGGCCAGTTCTCCGCCGTCTTCGCGACGAGCCGCTTCCAGTCCATGTTGCGGCCGACGCAGACGATGAGATGGACGATGTCCGCCATGTCCTGCCGATGCCGCTCGCTGATGAAGAGGCGGTGCCACAATAGCTCCTCGGCCGGCGCGACGCGCACGGGGGTGGCGGTGAGAATCGCTGGGCGGCTGTGGCGATACCAGTCGTCATCGATCATCGCGAGCCCGTTGCCCATGCCGAAGATGATGTCGATGAACACGTCACCGTACATCGCCTTCGCAAGCCAGTGCGGCTGCTCGAGGCGCGCCTGCATCCCTGCGCCCTTGAGCGCGCGCATCGCGCAGACCAGATGCGTTGGCTCGACGAAGATGTCGAGATCCTTCGTCTCGCGATAAATCCCCGTGTGCTCGTAGATCGCGTACGCGCCGGCGACGACGTAGCCGATCCCCGCGGCGTTCAGCGCGCTGAGCGCGGTCTTGTACAGCTCGCGCTCGGCGTCGGGCACCCAGAAATCCCCGTGCGTGACCGAGCGTTCCTCCTCACGGGAGAGCGTGCCGAGCTTGCGCGCCTGTGCGAGCGTGCGATTGACGTCTCCCATGGATTCCTCGCGTGGCTCGGCGCTGCGTGTGGGGTCGTGCGGCGAATGCCCTATCGCGATCTGCAGAATAATTACGTGGCAGACACCGTGCCGGGCGCGTCCGGATGCAGAAACGCCGGACGGAGCGTGAGCTCCTTCCGGCGTTCCACATGGACCTGGCGAGAGTCGAACTCGCGTCTTGCGCAGGATCAACCACAGCGTCTACGTGCGTAGTCCACCGATTGATGTCTCCTATGGCTGGCTGGTGAACGACCCACCACAGGATGAGCTCTCTAAAGTTTCGCCACGTGCCTGAGAGCGCGACGCGCGGCTAGCCCAGATTTTCGATACCTGCGAAGCCGCCCCGGGCGGGCTTCCTCGCAGGCACTCACAGGGTGTAACCGAAGTTACGCTGCGAGAGCCATGTTTGAGTTGGCAGTTGAAAATTTTCCCGAGGGTTTTACCAGGAACCCGAGGACCTGGGCACGCGACCACAGTTTCTTCTACACAATCGAAACCATTTCAGGCCCGACTTACGTGGAAATATACCCCTTTGACAGCATCACGCCAACCGAGTTGACGCACGCCTGACGCCGCTAACAGCTCAAGGGGTTCCCGGCGACGCCTTTCCGAGTGCGCTGCGCGACATCGCCTGGCGTACGCAATTTCGTCCAGCGCTCTTCGCCTGATAGAGCGCCATGTCGGCGGCGGGAAAGAGCAGATCGCCGGCCTTCACGCTCTCGGTATACGACGCCACACCGAACGATGCCGTCACCGTTATCGGGGCTCCTCCATTCGGCGGCGGCACGCGCAGGCGCGACACCGCATCGCGCAAGCGCTCTGCGGTGCGCGACGCGCCCGCAAGATTCGTTTGCGGCAGGATGATCGCGAGCTCCTCGCCGCCGTAGCGCGCGCAGAGATCGATCTCGCGGATCGTCTTGAGCGCTGCCTTCGCGACCTCGACGAGTACGAGATCGCCGCCCTGGTGCCCGTAAACGTCGTTCACCGTCTTGAACATGTCGATGTCGAGCAGGATGAGCGACACGGGCTGGCGGTGACGCGAGAACTCGAGCAGATGATGTCGCAGGCGTTCCTCGAACTGCCGGCGATTGGCGAGCCCCGTCAACGCGTCGTGATTAGACTTCTTCGTCACGTCCTGCAGCTGCTCGACGTTCTTGAGCGCAACGGAGGCAACCGGCGCGAGCATCGAGAGCAGCTCGCCTTCGACGGCCGTGAGCTGCGCTTCTTCGTCGCCCTCGACGCACACCGCGCCGATGATCTCATCGTCCACGACCAGTGGCACGATCGCGAGCGAGCCAATCTTTCGCGACGGCTCGAGTGGACTGAACGGCAGTCCTTCGGATTTTCTATACGTCTCACGCACGGCCATGCGCGGCCGATCCGGATTTCGAAGGAACTTGCTGATGATCGACTCGGGCGCGATCGCGAATCCGGGCTCGATGCCGTGCAGCGGCGTCACGCTCTCGACCACGGCCGTCTCTTGCGTTGCGTCCCAGCGGATGTGCGCGCTGCGCGTGCCGCCCGTGACATCGAGCGCGCTCTCGCAGATGGCGGCGCTGAGCGCCGCGAGGTTCTGGCTCTTCTGAATCTTCTGCGACGCGAGTACGACCTTGTCCGCCTTGCCGCGATAGCGACGCGTCTCCTTGCCATCGCTGAGCATGTCGACGAGCGTCGTGAGCCGCGTAGCGTAGCGCGGCAGGAAGATCTTCGCGCGCTCGCGCGAGAGGCTCTCGCGATCCTCCGCGTACACGCCGAGCGCGCCGTGAAAGCGTCCTTCTTTTCCGACGGCGGCGGTGAGGAAAAACGACGATTCGGTGTCGTAGTTCGTCGTCGGCAGCCCCTGATGCACGGCCCAGTGCACGAGCGACTCGAGCGGCGGGTTTGTCTCGAAGGCGACCTTCGGCACGGGGCTCGTCGCCGAGGAGATCGGAATGAGCTCATCGGTGTCGCGGAGGTAGCGCCAGAGCACGATCTCGTCGCCCCCCACCTGATCGCGCATCTCACGCAGGAATCGCGAGATCGTCTCCTGCTCGATGTTGCTCTCGGGCTCCACTTCCACGGAGAGCGAGCGGCGCGGCTCTGGAATGGAACGCGAGCCACGTGCGGGAGTTTCGAGCCCGCGTACGGAGCGAGTGGTCGCGGCCGCCGGCTTGGCGACGGGGCTCGTCGGCACCAGGCGCCCGTACGCATCGCCGCCCGCCACCGACGCGATCGCGAGCACGACAACGCCCACGATCATCTGGAGGTGGAACGGGTGAATGGCGAACGGATCGACGGTGAACGCGAGCGCCACGACGATCGCCGCGCTCACGAAGCCGAAGCGTACCCCCTTCCGATACGAAAGGAGCGCGGTGAAACAGCACAGTAGCGCGAGAAGCGGCGAGCGAGCTACGCTGCTCGCGATGATGGCCATCGCAGAGCAGAGCGCCAGCAAAATGGCCGGACGCGCCCGTTCAGTAAATGTGGCTGACAGACGTCGCCGCCTTTAGCGATGGAGGTGGTAATTCAGCGATGAATGATACGCGACGCCGCGTATGCCGCTCCAAATCCGTTATCGATATTGACGACAGTCACGCCGGCGGCGCAACTGTTCAGCATGGAGAGCAGAGCGGCGATTCCTCCGAAGCTCGCGCCATATCCGACGCTCGTCGGGACGGCGATCACGGGCGCAGCGACGAGCCCGCCCACGACCGACGGCAGAGCCCCTTCCATGCCCGCGACGACGATGATCACGCCCGCGGATTGCAGTTGCTCGCCGCGCGAGAGAAGCCGGTGGATGCCCGCCACGCCGACGTCGGTGAGGCGCTCGACCTGCGCCCCGAAGGCGCGCGCGCACACTGCTGCTTCCTCCGCCACAGGGAGATCGCTCGTGCCCGCGGTGATGACGAGCACAGTGCCCTTCCCGGCCGCCGGGGGCGACGGCGGCGCCAGATAGGCGACACGTCCCAGTTGGTTGAGCTCGGCCTTCGGAAAGCACTCGGCCAACGGCGCCCACATCTCGGGCTGGACGCGCGTGATGAGGAACCCCTCCTCATCG